>Ga0075122_10000449_pt1 | contig 33145 bp, 45 predicted proteins | sample AntAceMetag02UKB_FD_69790 | JGI IMG/M metagenome (GOLD analysis project Ga0075122, IMG submission 69790) | Saline lake microbial communities from Ace Lake, Antarctica - Antarctic Ace Lake Metagenome 02UKB | ecosystem: Environmental > Aquatic > Non-marine Saline and Alkaline > Saline | place...
ATTCATAAGCGTTTGGTTGATATTGTAGAGCCGTCAGCTAAAACTATTGAGGATTTGACTAATTTAAGCCTACCAGCCGGAGTTGACGTTGAAATAAAAATGCAGTAGTTATCTACGAATTACGAAATTTGTAGGGTGTTGACAATATCTGTTTAAAGTTATAATATAAATTAACAATAAATAAATTAATATTTTGTGTAAGTAACTCTGTTCGCCAGTTTGCGAATAGAAAGTGCTTCTCAGGCAGGAAGAATACAGGGGATTTCAGCATAAAACATAATTAGCGCTAATATTAGCGTATGTTTGCTGGTCTTTTTGACCAGTTTTTGTTTACGAATTACTCGCCCATCAGTAGGCGGAAAATAATTATGAAGTTTATTATAGGAAAAAAATTAGACATGACCCAGGTTTGGCAAGGAGAAAAATCAGTGGCTGTAACAAGAGTACAAATTGGTCCTTGCACAGTAACTCAGGTTAAAACCGAAGATAAAGACGGTTATCAAGCTGTTCAGCTTGGCTTTGGTAAAAAAAAGGAGAAAAATATTAAAAAACCGCAAGTTGGACATTTAAAAACTCTTGGTGATATACGATATATGCGGGAATTTAGGGCTGAAGCAGGCGAGTTGAAAAGAGGCGATAAAATTGATATTAATAGTTTTTCTGCCGGTGATATAGTAAAAGTAACGGCTACTTCTAAGGGTAAGGGTTTTCAGGGCGTAGTTAAGCGACATGGTTTTAAAGGTTCTAAAACAACCCATGGCAACAAAGACCAAACCAGGATGCCTGGTTCAATTGGCGCGACCGGCCCGGCTCATGTTTTTAAAGGAACAAAAATGGGTGGCCGTATGGGCGGAGATCAGGTAACAATTTCCAGTTTAGAAATTATAGAAGTTAATAAGGATAATAATACTTTATTAATTAAAGGCGCTGTGCCAGGAGCCAGAAATGGTTTAGTTTTAATTCAGGGTGAAGGAGAGTTGAAGAAGGTGGAAATAGAAAGTAAGAAGCCAGAGAACAATAAGGATGTGGCACCTAAGCAAGATAAAAAGAAGGATGAGAGCGAAAAGAGTAAAGATGAAAAAGTGGAGTCTGTAAAGAAGTCAGCTAATGAAAAAGAAAAAAAGATTGAAGATAAAAAATAATTTTTATGAGCGTTAAAATAGATATTAAAAATAAGAAAGGAGAAAAAGTCGGTGACATGAAATTAACCGATGAAATTTTTGGCGTTGCAGTAAAAGAAGATTTAGTACATCAGGCAGTAGTAGCGCAAATGGCTAATGAACGACAGGTAATCGCCCATACCAAGGGCCGCAGCGAAGTGCGCGGTGGCGGAGCTAAACCCTGGCGTCAGAAAGGCACTGGCCGAGCTAGAGCCGGTTCTAACCGTTCGCCGATTTGGATTGGTGGTGGTGTAACTTTCGGGCCAAGCAAGAATAGAAATTTTAAAAAGAAAATTAATAAAAAAATGAAGCAAAAAGCTATTTTGATGGTTTTGTCTGATAAAACAGCTAGCCATAATTTAGCGGTTTTAGATAAATTAGATTTAAAAGAATATAAAACTAAAGCTTTTAAAATTATAGTGGATAATTTAATGAAAAAGGGAACATCTCTAAAAGCAGTTAAAGGTGATAAAAAAACTGACAGTAAAGCTATCTCCGCTGCTAGTGAGACAGGAAAAAATAAACAGAGTGTTTTAGTGATTAATGATAAAAAAGATGATAAGGTGAAGATATCAAGCAAAAATTTAGCTGGTGTAAAATTAATTAATTTAGATAATATTAATATTTTTGATTTATTAAAATATAGAAATTTGATTTTAACAGTTGATGTGGTTAAAAAACTAGAAGAAAAATATAGTAAATAATTTAAATTTTATGGGTTTGTTTTCTAAGAAAAAAGACCCTTCGTCCCGCTCAGCGGAATCAGGGCAGGTTGAAGACAAAGATAAAGATAAAGAGTCGGTTGCTAAAACTGATAAAGTTGAGGTTGGTGAAAAACAGGATAAAGACGCAAAAAAAGAGACTAAACCGAAAAACATGAAAGAGCTTTATGGTAATAAAGAAGAAGTAAAGGCAACAACAGGCAAAAAATCAGAATTGAGTAAAAAAACGTCTAAGAAATTTTATGATGCTTATAGAATATTGTTAAAACCACTGATTACGGAAAAGGCAGCTAATTTAGGAGTAGAAAATAAATATGTATTTGCTGTTGCTCCCCGCGCTAATAAGATAGAGATTGCTAAGGCGATTGAGGAGGTTTACGGAATTAAACCAATTAAAATTAATATAGTTAGAGTAAAGGGTAAGAACGTTAGAAGCGGGCGAATTATAGGTAAACGCCAGGATTGGAAAAAAGCTATAATCGCTTTACCGGCCGGTAAAACTATAAAGGTTTACGAAGGAGTGTAATAAAATTTTTAATTTTTAATTTTGTAATTTTATAAATAATTTTTAATATCTAAAACTGTAGTTTAAAAATTAAAAATTATAAAATTAAGAATTTAGTTATATGGGTATTAAAAAAGTAAAACCAACTACACCAGGCAGACGAGGGGCGACCTTTGACGATTTTTCTGATATCACAAAAGCTAAGCCGGAAAAAAGATTAATTACCATAAAAAAGAAAACCGGCGGCCGAAACGCGCAAGGCAAGATTACGATTAGGCATCGAGGCGGTGGCGCTAAAAGATATATTAGAAAGATTGATTTTAAGAGAAGTAAATTTGATATTCCGGCTAAGGTGGCGGCGATTGAGTATGACCCGAATCGTGGTGCTCGATTAGCTTTGTTACATTATGTTGATGGAGCTAAGAGTTATATTATTGCCCCGATTAATTTAAAAGTTGGCCAGGAAATTGTTAGTTCAAAAAAATCGATTGAAATATCAACTGGCAACGCTATGCCGATAAAATATATTCCGGCTGGAGTAGCTATTAATAATATTGAATTAGAACCGGGACGAGGATCTAAAATTGCCAGAGGCGCTGGTAATGCGGTTTATGTTATGGGTGTTGAAGGAAAATATGCGCAGATAAAAATGCCTTCCGGTGAAATTAGATTAGTAAAGAAAGAATGTTTATGCACAGTTGGTCAAGTTAGTAATCCAGATAAGCGCCATATCAAATTAGGCCTAGCCGGCCGTAAGCGGCATTTAGGTATTAGGCCGACGGTCCGCGGTAGCGCTATGAATCCGGTTGATCATCCGCATGGTGGTGGCGAAGGCAACCAGCCAATCGGCTTAAAGCATCCGAAAACAAAGTGGGGCAAGCCGGCTTTAGGCGTAAAAACTAGGCGTAATAAAGGTTCAGATAAGTTAATAATTAAACGAAGAAAGAAAAAAGGAAGACGATAATTAACGAAATTAATTAGTAAAAAAAATGTCAAGAAGTTTAAAAAAGGGTCCATATGTTAACCCGAGAATATTAAAGAAAATAAAAGCTTTACCCCAGGGCGATAAGACTATTATTAAGGTTTGGGATCGGGCATGCACTATTACTCCGGAAATGGTTGGATTTACTATTGGCGTTCACAATGGTAAAGAGCATATTCCGGTTTTTGTTGTAGAAAATATGGTTGGCCATAAACTAGGCGAGTTTTCCCCAACTAAAAAATTTATTAGCCACGGCGGTAGAATGGCTAAGACCCAGTCGAAAGACAGTAAATAAAGCTGGGATTCTTGAAATTATTAGGAATCATAAAAATTTTATTTAAAAATATGGAAGTTAAAGCTAAAGCAAAACATATTAAAACATCACCCAGAAAAATTCGCCTGGTGATTGATGCTGTGCGTGGGTTAAAAACTGACAAAGCTTTAGATCAGTTAAAATTTATGAATAAGCTAGCTACTAAACCGGTTAGCAAATTGATTAAATCAGGTATAGCTAATGCAATTAATAATTATGAGTTAGAAGAAGATAATTTATATATTAAAGAAATTAAAGCTGATGACGGGCCGACTTTAAAACGTTGGCAACCCAGAGCTCATGGTCGAGCTACCACAATTAGAAAGAGAACTAGCCATGTTAATCTAATTTTAGCCGAAATCAAAGATAGTGGTTTAAAGAAATCTAAATCTACAAAATTAGCCGCTCCGATTAAATTAGGCGCTAAGGCAAAAGAAGATGAAGGGGTTAAAGGAAAATCCAAAGAGGCTAAAGATAAAGATATAAAGAAAAAAGACGCTACTAAAGAGGTTGATCAGAAGATTGTTGACCCAAGAATGGAAGGGCGTGGTGGGCATACAAAAGTAGAAGGCGGCAGTAAAAAAGGTTTTGGCAGTAGAATTTTTAGACGTAAGAGTGGATAATATTTAAATTTACGAAGCAAGAATTATATGGGGAAAAAAGTTAATCCAAAAATATTAAGAATCGGTATTATTAAGACTTGGCCGTCTATCTGGTTTAATCGTGGCCAAAGTTATATTAAAAACGTTGAACAAGACGTTATGATTAGAAAGTTTTTAATAAAAGAATTTAAAGAGGCTGGAGTGGACAGGGTAGAAATTGAAAGAGACGCTAAGAAAATTGCTATTAATGTCCATACAGGTAAACCAGGTTTAATTATCGGTCGCGGTGGCACGGGTGTAGAAGATTTAAAAAAGAAGCTTCACCGCAAATTTTTATCAAGACCAGCTGGGATTAGATTAGCGGAAATTAATTTAAATATTGTTGAAGTAAGTCAACCCAACCTAAGCGCCCAGATAATTGTGCAGTCAATGATTTTAGATATAGAAAAAAGGATGCCTTTTAGGCGCGTGATGAAGCAAGTAATCGGCCGGGTTGAACGGGCCGGTGCTTTGGGCGTTAAAGTAATGGTGAGCGGACGTTTAAACGGCGCGGAAATTGCCCGTAGCGAAAAATTAGTTTCTGGAAAAGTACCGCTTCATACCTTACGCGCTAACATTGATTATGCTCGGGGTGTCGCCCATACAACTTATGGCACCATCGGCATAAAGGTTTGGATTTATAAAGGAGAAGTTTTTAATAAAGAGGAAACTAAGAAAGGCGAGGTAGTCGGAGGAAACCTCGTTAAATAGGTGTCACCCTGTAAAATCACTTTGTGATAACGGAATAAAATCGGTGGCTTTACCCCATAAATAATTAGGAGCAATTTAACGGGGTAAATAAAAGATAAAATTTTTTTGTAGAAAATTATGTTAATGCCAAAGAAAACTAAATATAGAAAAGACCATAAACGCAAACGAGGCGGAAAAGCTAGTCGGTTGACTTATATTAGTTTTGGCAGTTATGGCCTAAAAGCTTTAGGTGCCCATTGGATTACTTCGCGTCAAATTGAATCTGCCCGTCGGGTTATGACTAGATATACTAATCGGGGTGGTAAGATTTGGATTAGAATTTTTCCTGATAAGCCGGTTACTAAAAAAGGCGGTGAAATGCCTATGGGTAAAGGTAAAGGTATAGTTGATCATTATGTGGCGATTGTTAAACCAGGCATGATTTTATTTGAGATGGAAGGTATTGAGCAAACAGAAGCCAAAGAGGCTATGACTTTAGCGGCTTATAAATTACCGATAAAATGTAAATTTATAACTAAGAATTAGTATGGAATTTAAAGAATTAAAAAAGAAAGAAACAAAGGATCTGCATAAAGCTTTAAATGAGTTTCGAGAAAAACTTAGAGATTTGCGTTTTAAAGATGCCAATAAACAATTGAAAAATGTCCGGGAAATTAGAGAAATAAAAGTCGTTATTGCCCAAATCTTAACTTTATTGAATAATAAGATTAAATAATTTTAATATGACTGATCAAAAGCAATCCACTACGGTGGACAAGGAAAATGAAAATAAACAAGAATTAAAAACTGTTATTCGAAAAAAGTTTAATGGCGTGGTTGTTGGTGATAAGATGGATAAAACTATTGTCGTTAGAATTGACCGGGTTAAAAAAGATCCAAAATATGGCAAACGATACGCAGTTAGTCGAAAATATAAGGTGCATGATTCTAAAAATAAATTTAAGATAGACGATAAAGTAAATTTTATAGAATGCCGGCCGATAAGTAAAAATAAACGATGGCGGGTAGTATATAATTAGGATTCTTGGGATTTTTGAGATCCTTGAGATTCTTGAGAGTTATAAATATTATATAGAAATATGATACAAGTAGAGTCAAAAATTAAAGTAGCCGATAATTCTGGCGCTAAGAAGGTGCAATGCATTAAGGTTTTAGGCGGTTCTAAAAAGCGCTATGCTAGAATTGGTGAAATTTTTACAGCCGCAGTTAAGGAAGCTGTGCCGCATTCAGCTATTAAAAAAGGCGATGTTGTTAGGGCTGTGTTAGTTAGAGCTAAGAAAGAAATTAGGCGGTCTGATGGCAGTTATTTGCGGTTTGACGAAAACGCTTGTGTTATTATTGATAAAGAAAAAAAAGAGCCAAAGGCGACAAGAATTTTTGGGCCGATTGCCCGTGAGGTAAGGCAGGCTGGTTTTGCTAAAATCGCTTCATTGGCGCCGGAAGTATTATAAAGCTTTAAAAACTTTTTTAGAAAAAGTTTTTAATATTTTCAAAAATATATTGTATCAAATTAAAATTTAATAGCGAGTAAAACTCTACGGCCATTAAATTTTAATTTGATGGAGTTAGTAAATAATATAGTATGAATATAAAAAAAGGTGACAAGGTAAAAATATTATCAGGTAAAGATAAAGGTAAGACTGGAAAAGTTTTGCAGGTTTTGTCTAGTTATGATAAAGCTAGTGTTGAGGGCTTAAATTTATTAATTAAGCATATGCGGCCGAGAAAACAAGGTGAACAAGGCCAAAGAATTGAATTCCCAGCGCCGATTAATTTATCTAACTTAGCTTTGATTTGTCCAAAATGCAATAAACCGACTCGAATTGGTCATAAAATAGTGAAAAGCGAAGTAATGATCGAAAAGTCAGATAAAAAAAGTAAAGGCAAGAAGTACAGAGTTTGTAAAAAATGCCAAGAAATAATAGATTAGATATAAAATATTAGAATATGAGATTAAAAGAATTATACAAAAAAAAGATATTACCAAAATTAAAAGAAGAATTTGGTTTTAAAAATGATTTTTTAGCGCCAAAATTAGATAAGGCGGTTATTAATGTTGGTTTTGGTCGGCACAATAAAGACAAGGCATATATTGATAGTGTAGGAAAAACTTTAACTAGCATTACCGGACAAAAGCCAATTTTTACTAAGGCGAAAAAGTCAATTTCTGCTTTTAAAATAAGGGAAGGCATGGTTATTGGAGCAGTGGTTACTTTGCGGGGAGACAGAATGTATGATTTTATAGAAAAGTTAATTAATGTAAGTTTTCCCCGGGTAAGGGATTTTCGTGGCATTAGCGAAAAATCAGTGGATCAATTAGGTAATTTAAATATTGGTTTTAAAGAGAATTCAGCTTTTCCGGAAATTTCTCCGGAAATGAGTGAAGATACCCATGGTTTAGAGGTTAGTATATCCACTACAGCCAAAAATAAAGAACAAGGTTTAAAATTATTTAAATTAATGGGGGTTCCCCTTAAAGAATAGAAATATGGCTAGAAAAGCATTGATTGCGAAAGCAAAAAGAAAACCGAAATTTTCCACCCGCGTTATTAGGCGCTGTTGGCGCTGCGGCCGGAATCATGGCTATATGCGGGATTTTGGATTATGCCGGATTTGTTTTCGCGAATTAGCTGATAACGGAGATTTGCCAGGAATTAGAAAATCATCTTGGTAATCGTCTAATTATAAATTTTTAATTATTTATTTTATGACAGACCCAATAGCTGACATGTTTACAAGGATCAGAAACGCCGCTACTATTAAAAAGTATGAGGTTGTTTTGCCTATGAGTAAAATTAAATATAAAATTGCTAAGATTTTAGAGCGGGAAGGCTGGGTGCAAAAAGTAGACATAGCTAAAGCCAGTTCTAATAAAGACAAGCCAGGGGAGGAATCTTCCTTTAATAATTTAAAAATTGTTTTAAAATATAAAAAAAGCGGCAAGCCAACTATAGCCTCTATTAAACGAATCAGCAGGCCAGGCCTGCGAATTTACGCTAAGAACGACGGTTTGCCGAAAGTTTTAAATAATTTAGGTATTGCTATAATTTCTACTTCTGGCGGTCTAATGACTAACAAGGAAGCTAAGAAGAAAGGGGTTGGCGGGGAGATTATTTGCGAAATATACTAACATAATTCGAATTATAAATATATGTCTAGATTAGGAAAACTACCAATTGAATTAATAGATGGAACTCAAGCAAAACTTGAGAATGGTTTTATTATAGTAAAAGGTCCAAAAGGGGAATTAAAACAAGCAATCCATAATTTAATCAAAGTAGACATAAGCGATAAAAAAATAGTTGTAAAAATCGATAAAGAAAATGATAAACAGCAAAAAGCTTTATGGGGACTATCTAGAAGTTTAATTAATAATATGGTCATCGGCGTTAATGAAGGCTTTATGAAGAAATTAGAAATTAATGGTGTTGGTTTTAGAGCCGCAGTCAGTGGGCAGAAGCTTACTTTAAATTTAGGATTTTCCCATCCAATTGAATATGATATTCCGGCCGGAATTACAGCTCAGGTTGAGGGCAATATTGTCTCAATTAGCGGTATAGATAAGCAATTAGTGGGTGAGGTAGCCGCGCAAATAAGAAAAAAAAGAAAGCCCGAGCCGTATAAAGGTAAAGGCATTAAGTATATTGATGAAGTTATTAGGCGCAAGGCCGGTAAAGCCGCGGCTAAAACCGAATAAAATATATGGATAATATTAAAGCAAAAAAAATTAAGCAGGCTAGACGCCATAAACGAGTGCGCGCTAAAATTTCCGGCACTAAAAAATGCCCTAGATTAAGCGTGTTTAGGTCTAACACAGGAATGTATCTTCAGTTAATTGATGATTCTACCAAGAAAACTTTAGTTAGCGCCCATAGTCGGGAAGTTAATAAAAAAGATGCTAAAACAATAATTAGTTTAGAGCTAGGCAAATTAATCGCCAAGAAAGCTAAAAATAAAAAGATTAGCCAGGTTGTTTTTGATCGGGGCGGGTATAAATACCATGGCCGAGTTAAGGCTGTGGCTGATGGAGCTCGCGAAGGTGGTTTAAAATTTTAGTTAACAAATTCACAAATCAATCACACCTGCCTGCCGGCAGGCAGGAATATTACAAATAATTATGACTGAGGAAAAGCAAGAAAATAAAATAGAAGACAAAGAAGTAGTCGCTAAAACTGCTGAATTAAAAGTGGCGCAGCCGAAGATGGATAATAAAGAAAGTAAGGTGGCGACTCCTATTAAGGGTGCGGCTTTAGTTAAGGATGATAAAAAGACGGGCAATACAGGCGCAGCTGGTGGCCAAAAAAATAATCAAGGCAATAAGCGGGCCAGACGTCCTTTTAATAGAAATCGGGATGACAAAAAAGATGAATTTGATCAAAGAATTTTAGATATAGCCAGAGTTACTAGAGTTATGGCCGGGGGCAAACGAATGAGTTTTCGAGCTTGTGTTGCTATCGGCGATAAAAAAGGCAAGGTGGCTGTTGGTTTAGGCAAGGGGGCAGATGTGGCCATCGCAGTTAATAAAGCGGTTAACAAGGCAAAAAAGGATATGGTGGAAGTGCCAATGGTTAACGAAACTGTTCCGCATGAAGTTTTTTGCCAATTAGGTGCTGCAAAGGTTTTATTTAAGCCAGCCCGTCGGGGGCGGGGTGTTATTGCCGGTGGAGTAGTGCGCGTTATTTTAGAATTAGCCGGAGTTCATAATATTACTAGTAAAATTTTAGGCACAAATAATAAAGTTAGTAATGCCCGTTGTACTATTGCAGCGATTAAGAAACTTAAAAAAATTGATAAGAAACCAGCCAAAACAATTACCGCCACAGTAGGACAGGCGGGACAAGCCACCACTAAAGCTACCGCAACAGCGGGGCAAGCGGGGCAAATAAAATAATATGTCATTATCATTACATACAATTAAGCCAAACAAGGGAGCGACTAAGAAGCGCAAGAGGGTTGGTCGTGGCAACGCTTCCGGACATGGCACTTATAGCGGACGCGGTTTAAAAGGCCAAAGATCTCGATCAGGGGTTAGTGGTTTAAAACGTTTAGGTATGAAAAAGCAGTTGCTGCAAATTCCTAAGGTTAGGGGATTTAAGTCAGCCCGAGCTAAAAATCAGGTAGTAAATATTTCCGATCTTAATAGTAATTTTAAAAATGGAGATGAAATTAGCCCAAAAACATTGCTTCGTAAGGACTTAATTGCTAAAATAGAATTACCAGTTAAAATTTTAGGTAAAGGAAAGCTAACTTTAAAAGATCTAAAATTTAAAGACGTAAAATTAAGCCAAAGCGTTAAAGAACAGATAAAATAATTTCATGATAGAAAAAATTATACAAATTTGGAAAGCTAGAGATTTGCGCAAAAATATCTTGTTTGTTTTGGCAATGTTAGTTGTTTTCCGTTTGGCTGCCCATATTCCGGTGCCGGGTGTTAATGCTGAAGCTTTAAAAGATGTTTTTGCTAATAATCAGATATTAGGCCTGATGAATATTTTTTCCGGCGGAGGGATGCAGAATTTTTCAATTGTTATGATGGGGATCGCACCCTATATTACAGCTTCAATTATTTTTCAACTTCTGGCTATGATTGTTCCTAAATTAGAAGAGATGCAAAAAGAGGAGCAGGGGAGACAAAAAGTTAATATGTGGACTCGTTGGTGTACTGTGCCTTTGGCTGTTGCCCAATCTTACGGTATGATTACTATTTTAAGACGTTCTTCTTATAATATTTTGGGCGATATTAGCCCGTTTAATTTATTATCTATAATTATTACGGTTACAGCCGGTACGATTTTTTTAATGTGGATTGGAGAATTAATTACGGAAAAAAATGTTGGCAATGGTATCTCTTTATTGATTTTTGCCGGTATAGTTGCTAGTTTACCGCAGACAGTCCAGCAGATTATTTTTACTTTTGATCCGTCCCAATTATTTATTTTAATCGGTTTTATTGTAATAACTTTAATTACGGTTATCGGTGTGGTGATTATTAATGAGGGCCAGCGTAATATTCCTATTCAGTACGCTAGACAGATAAGAGGTAATCGTTCTTACGGCGGTACTAGTACTCATCTACCATTGCGGGTTAATATGGCCGGGGTAATCCCGATTATTTTTGCTATTTCTGTAGTATTATTCCCTTCAATGATCGCTCAGTTTTTTATTCATGCCAAGAGCGCTTGGATCGCTAAGTCGGCTGAATGGATTATTATCGCTTTCCAGAACCAATTATTTTACGGTATTTTATATTTTCTCTTAGTGTTTGGCTTTACTTATTTTTATACTGAAGTTGTTTTTCATCCCACCCAAATCGCTGAAAATCTGCAAAAGCAGGGCGGTTTTATTCCGGGAATTAGGCCAGGCCGGCATACCAGCGATTATTTAGCCAACACCACTCATAAAATTATTTTTGTCGGCGCTTTATTTTTAGGCGTTATTGCAATATTGCCTTTAATTATGCGTTATTTTACCGGGTTGCAGTCACTCGCTATCGGCGGCACCTCACTTTTAATTGTAGTAGCGGTTGTTATTGAAACCGTGAAACAAGTTGAATCCCAGCTAACTATGCGGGAATATGAAGGTAGTTAAGAAGTAATCACCGCTGAAGCGGGACAGGGAAGTAAGAAGTAAACCCTTTTTAGGGTTTTTTGTTTTGGTTGCATGATTATGGTATAATAAATAAAGATAATTAATTATTTATTATTAAAATTTTATGTCAATTAGCCCTTTTAGAAAAAGTACAATAAAAAAAATTAAAAGTAATCTTTTTAAGGGCGGAGTTAGGGAAAAGGAAGGATTAGCTAGCTTGGTTGGTAGTTCTGGATTTAGTAAAAGGAGAATGGAAGAAAAATTAAAATCAGCGGGTTATGATCCGGATAAAAGACGGAAAATAATGGATAATGCTTTACCTAAATCAGACAAACCCACTGAATCAACTAAACTTAAACCAAAGAATCCCCGTTCTACAATAAATCAAGCTAAGGATACTGGCGCCCTGCAGCAAGAGGATTCTAGAAGAACTAATATTAGCTCTTTAGGCGTGGTTAGCAATCAGTCTAGTGGTTTTGCTAATAGGCCGGGAATTGGTCAGAGCCCAACCGATCCTCCTCCTAAACCAGGAATGCCCAGCTCACCTCTTAGCGGTCCGGCTAACCAAGGTATATCTAATCCACCCCTTAATCAACCTAAACCTAACTTAATCACTAAGGGGCCAATAGGTCTTTAATTTATGGCTATTGATATAATTTTATTTATTTTAGGATTTGCTTTTTTAATCCAGGGCGCTACCATACTGGTTGACGGCTCGGCCTCGATAGCGAAAAGGTTTCATATTTCTAATTTAGTAATTGGTTTAACTATCGTAGCTTTTGGTACTTCAGCACCGGAATTAATAGTTTCAGCTATGGCTTCTTTTAAAGGAAGCGCTGATATAGCTTTTGGCAACATTATTGGCTCAAATATTTCCAATACTTTATTAATTTTAGGCGTGGCTGCACTTATTTATCCTTTAATGATTAAGCGGCCGACTGTTAATAGGCAGATACCCTTTTCTTTATTTTCTATTTTATTGGTGGGAATTTTAGTTAATGATTTTTTGTTTTATAAAGCTGATTTTAATATTTTAAGCCGGGTTGACGGGTTAATTTTAATTTTCTTTTTTGCTATTTTTATTTATTATACTTTCAATACAGATAAGACTAAAGAAGGTCTTATTGAAAGTGTAAGTCCTAACGAAATTAAAGGGTATAGTGTTATTTTATCTATAGTTATGATTATTGGCGGCTTGATTGGATTATTTCTAGGCGGGCGCTGGATTGTAAACGGTGCAGTGCAAATAGCCGTTTGGTTTGGCTTAAGTCAAGCTCTAATTGGTTTAACTATTGTGGCGATAGGGACGTCCTTACCGGAATTAGCGGCTTCGGCCATGGCGGCTTATCGGAAACAGGCGGATATAGCTATTGGCAATGTAGTGGGCTCAAATATTTTTAATTTACTTTGGGTTTTGGGGGTGAGCTCTATAATTCGTCCGATTAATTATAATTTTTCTTTAAATCTTGATATGATTTTACTGTTGGCGGTAACGGTTTTGTTATTATTTTTAATCTATATTGGTAAGAAAAATATTTTAGGAAAAATAGAAGGGGGAGTGTTGCTGATTTTATATATTAGTTATATGATATTTTTGGGTTGGCGAGGGTAAATTTATAAATTAAAATTATTTTATGATTACTATAAAAAATAAAAAAGAAATAGAGGTATTACGAATTGGTGGCCAGAAGTTGGCCGTGATTTTAGATAAGTTGACTAAACTTGTTAAGCCGGGAATTAGTACTAGTGAACTTGAAAAGCAAGCCTGTAATTTAATTAAGGAAGTTGGTGGCCGGCCTTCTTTTAAGGGTTATGCGTCAATTTTAGATGCTAAGCCGTTTCCGACTGCTTTATGCACTTCTATTAATGATGAATTAGTGCATGCTCCGGCTTTTCCCGGCCGTGAATTAAAAAATGGTGATATAATAAGCATTGACGTTGGTATGGAATATCCTTTTAAAAAAGGTATTAATGGTTATTATACTGATATGGCGAGCACTTTAGGTGTCGGTAAAATAAATGCTCAGACGACTAGGCTTATAAATATTACTAAAAAATCTCTAGAATTATCTATAGAGAAAGTTAAGCCAGGTAACACTTTAAATGATATTGGCGAAACCATCCAAAAATATGTAGAGTCGCAAGGCATGTCAGTAGTTCGAGAATTGGTTGGGCATGGAGTTGGCTATGATGTTCATGAAGAGCCACAAGTGCCTAATTATTCTATGAAAGAATTTGGGTATGAAGACGTAGTGTTAAAGCCCGGCATGGTGATTGCAATTGAACCGATGGTTAATATAGGCGATTGGAAAATAAAAACCGGTAAAGACGATTTTACAGTATTGACAGCTGATAAGAGTTTATGCGCCCATTTTGAGCATACAGTAGCGGTGACGGATAATGGGCATTTGGTAATTACTGATTTATAGATTAGTCATAAAGTCTGAAAGTCGAAAGTTATAAAGTATTTGGAATGTATAACTAAGAATTAATAATTAAGAATTATGGAAAAATATTTAGGAATTGACTGGGGAGAGAAGAGAATTGGGCTAGCTTTAGGTGATAGTGAGACTAAAATAGCTACGCCTTTTAAGGTAGTTGGAGATTTGGTTGAAGTAGTGAAATCTATTAAAGAAGAAGAAATTAATAAGGTAATTATAGGAGAACCATTAGGAATGGCGAATGTTAAAGGACTAATGGCGAATGAAGTTATTGATTTTATTCATAAACTAGAAAAAGAGATAGATGTACCAATTATAAAAGTTGATGAACGGTTATCAAGTAAGGGGGCAGATGCTTTACCAGGGAATAAAAAAGAAAAATCTTCTAGAGATGAAATAGCGGCTATGTTAATATTACAAACTTATTTAGATAGGCAAAATTAATAATATGGAAGAGACTTATGCTACTAAGGCTATAATTTTAAACCGGATTCCCTGGCGGGAAGATGATATTAAAGTAAGCCTTTATAGCGTCGACCAAGGTCGTCTAGAATTGATAGCGCGCGGAGCTAGAAAGATGAAATCAAAATTGGCCGGGCATATTGAACCGATTAGTTTAGTAAAAGTAATGATAGTCCGGGGCAAGCAACTAGATTATTTGGGTAGCGCTATTAATGAAGATGGATATTTAAGTATTAAAAATGATTTAGCTAAATTAGCTATAGCCGGGCAAGCAATTAACGTTTTTAATAGGTTGATAAAGCCGGCGGAAACTGATAAAGAATTATTTAATTATTTAAGAGATTTTTTAAATTTTATAGATGAGCTTAAAATTATAAAGCATCAACTTTGGCCTGATTTCTTTATTTTAAAATTGTTGGATAAATTAGGCTATAGGCCGGAGTTGCATAATTGTTTAGGATGTTCTAAAAAAATTACACCGCAAGGCAATCAATTTGATTTAAACCGTGGAGGTTTAATTTGCAAAAATTGTGTCCCAGTTGATAAGCTAAATATTTTGACAATTTCTGATAATAATATCAAAATTTTAAGAGAAGTTATTAATAATGATTTTGAAAAATTAAATAACCTTGAAATAGATAAGCAATTAGTCAAGGAGATAAAAAAAATAATTGGTTCTTTTTATCAATTCTATTTAGAATAAAGGAGGAGGTATGGGCGGAGCAGCTAATATAAGAGCATTGAATCGTTCGGAGCAGAAAAGAAAGGCTAAATTATTAGGATGCCCTCAACTCGGAGATCAGTCTAGAAGCAGAACAAAGCATGCGAATGGACGTTTAGCAAAGAGATTTAAAACGAGTTATATTTCTTTTACAGGTAGATTTATTAGAAATTTAATTCAGCGGAGGCAAGCGACTATTGAAGACGCTGAAGGCTGTTTAAGTAGGGTTAAGTTTGTTCATAATAATATACGATATGTGGTTATAGTAGAATTGCGAGGTAAAAAGGTCATAAAAATAATTACTGTTTATCAAGGATAAGATTAGGTCAATAAAGAGATATCTTTGGCCTAATTTTTTCTTTTTAATAATTAGGGTTGATTAAAATAGTACATTTTGTTACAATAGGTTTTGTGTGGATAAACATGAAAATATTAATAAAACAAGAGAATAATAACAATAACAACAACCAGACTTAAATAAGCCGGAATTTTATTTTACCCGACCCGGCTTAAAGAGCTGGTTTTTAATTATATATATTTTATATTCCCCTGTAGTTCAATTGGTAGAACGCCACGCTGTTAACGTGGATGTCGTAGGTTCGAGTCCTACCGGGGGAGCCACGAAAAATGCCCAAGGGCATCTCGTGACACGCCACTACAATTTGCGCGTGTCATGTAGTAAAAATTTATCTACAAAAAAGCATTTTGATCGGAAGAGAAAGATTTTTAAAAGGAGGATCGGGTAGAAAATATTTAAAAAAACAATTAAGATATTATTTAATACAATAATTAAATAAAAATAGTCCATTGGACTATTTTTTTATATTTTGTTTTTCTGGTAATAAAAAAAGCTACTGCTCCGTAACCTTTTTTTGGCCCCGAGGGAGGCACCGAGGAGCTTCGAACTTCTGTCTGCTGGCCCGCTTCGCCATAGCTTTAGCGAGGCGAGCAGGCAGGCTACCGGGGAGCTAAAAAATAAAACTGGCATCTTGCCAGTTTTTTGTTCATTTGTGGTATAATATAAGTAATTAATTAGTAAATATAAACTTATGGAAATAAATCAATTACCGAAAATGAATATGGATGACTCTAAAACAAAATGTTGTCCAAAATTCAACCCAGAAGGATGGGATAATAAGGAGCTTATTTTTCAAGACAAATTATTTGTTAAAGCGAAAACTATTAGTTTTTTTCATTTTCCCTTGAATATGGGCCCGATGTATAAAAAAATCTGTGCTAAAGTCGAAAAAGAAAAAGGATTTAGTAAGGAGTATTATTTGGTGTTATCTTATGATCCATCTCCTTGGAGAGGTGAACATTATTTTGCAGTAGAGAAAGATATACCAGGCGAAAAAATGGTAAAGTTATCTGGAACATATTTAACAAAAGTATTTGAAGGACCCTATAAAGATGCTGGTAAATGGATGAAGCAAATGAAGGATTATGTGGAATTTAAGGGTAATGAAGCGAAGAAGATATATTTTTTCTATACCACTTGCCCAAAATGCGCTAAGCATTATGGAAAAAATTATACAGTCGCAATTGCTCAAATTTAACCAATTCATTTTTAATAGCTCCCCAATCCAAAGTTCTAAACGCGTCCCATAGGGGGGGGGAGCACTGGAACCTTTTGCCCTAAATATAGGGCAAAAGGTTCTTGAGTTTTTAGAGGTATTGAAAGAATCTGCTTTACTGTTAGGGCGCTGAGGCGCTTCGAATTCTGCCTCTGGAGCCACGTAAAGAGAAATAAAAATATCCGAGTTAACTCTAAGATTTCTCGGATATTTTTTATTAAAACTCTTGCTAATATTAGAAAAATCAGGTAATATAAAATAAGAAGTAAGAATTAAGAATTAAGAAGTCAAACTGTATTTTAAGTCTAAATTCAGTTAATTTTTGTATTTTTAACTGTAATTTTAACTTTTGACTTATTTTATGTTTATGATGAGGACTCATACTTGCGGGCAGTTGACTAAAAAAGACGTTGGCAAAGAAGTAATTCTCTGTGGCTGGGTGCATAGGCACCGCAACCATGGCGGTTTGCTTTTTATTGATTTAAGGGATAAATACGGCTTAACGCAGATAAAATTTGACCCAGACAAGAATAAAGAAATTTGGAATAAAGCTTCTAAATTGCGAGGTGAGTGGGTTATTAAGGTTGTCGGTAAAGTATCGGCTCGGCCTAAGGAGATGGTTAACGAAAGAATGGCGACTGGCGAAATTGAAGTAATAACCGAGGAATTAGAAATTTTAAGTGAATCAGATACTCCGCCCTTTGCGATTGATGAAGAAAAAGACAAAGGGGCAAATGAGGCTTTGCGTTTAGAATATAGATTTCTTGATCTGCGCCGGCCAAAATTGCAGGAAATAATAAAAATCAGAAATGAAGTTATAAAATATGTACGGTCCTTTTTTGACAAGCATGATTTTGTTGAGGTGCAGACGCCGATTTTAGCTAATTCTTCGCCAGAAGGAGCGCGGGATTATTTAGTTCCTTCCCGACGTTATCCGGGAAAATTTTACGCCCTGCCACAGGCGCCGCAACAATTCAAGCAGTTATTAATGGTAGCCGGGGTAGATAAATATTTTCAGATAGCACCTTGTTTTCGGGACGAAGACACCAGGGCTGATAGGCATCTGGGAGATTTTTACCAGATTGATTTAGAAATGAGTTTTGTAGAGCAGGAAGACGTTTGGAATTTAGTTGAGCCGTTGATGATAGAATTAACAGAAAAATTTAGCAATAAAAAAATTATAGCTAAACCTTTTTTGAGGATAACCTATAAGCAAGCTATGGAGAGATATGGGTCAGATAAGCCTGATTTAAGATTTGAATTAGAAATAATCCAAATTACCGAGTTAGTAAAAGGATGTGGTTTTTCGGTTTTTACTGATGCTATAAAAAAAGGCGGAATTGTTAATGCTTTAAAAGTAGATAAGGGGGCTAAATTTACTCGCCGGGAAATTGATGAGTTAACTGAAATAGCTAAAGTTAAGGGCGCACGCGGTTTAGCTTATTTAATAATTAAGCCTGGAGGAGAATTACATTCGCCAATAATTAAGTTTATAGGCGATAAATTAGCGCAAAAAATTGTGAGCGAAACTAAGGCTAAGGACGGCGATATAATTTTTTTCAGCGCGGATATTTGGCCAGTAGCTTGTGAATCTTTGGGCGCGGTGCGTAATTCTTGCGGAGATAGGTTAGGCTTAAAAGATCCGGCTAAGGCGGCTTGGGTTTGGATTTATGATTTCCCGATGTACGGCCTTTCAGAATTAGAAGAAGATAAAATTGATTTTTCCCATAATCCGTTTTCTATGCCGCAGGGCGGATTAAAGGCACTAGCCAGCAAAGAACCTTTAGATATTTTAGCTTATCAATATGATTTGGCCTGCAATGGCTATGAAATATCATCTGGCGCGATTCGCAACCATGACCCGGAAATAATGTATAAGGCTTTTGCCATAGCTGGTTATTCTAGAAAGGAAGTGGAAAATAAATTCGGGCATATGCTTAAGGCTTTTAAATACGGTACGCCGCCGCATGGCGGGCTTGCGCCGGGTCTAGACAGGCTATTAATGATTCTATTGGATTGTGAATCAATCCGCGATATTTACGCTTTTCCTAAGGACGGGCAGGGCAGAGACGTTATGATGGATAGCCCGAATGAGGTTGATAAGAAGCAGTTAAAAGATTTAGGAATTAAAATCGGTTAATACTTAAAATTATGGAAGGACCTTTGGTTAAACAAATTCATAAAGAAACCGCTAAATTTTTAAATAAAAAAATTACAGTGGTCGGCTGGGTCAGGACTGTTAGGTCAACAGGCAAGTTCGGCTTTATTGATTTAAATGACGGGACTTTTTTTAAAGGCCTACAAGTTGTGTTTGGGGATAATTTAATTAATTTTGAGGAAATTGCTGATTTAAATATTGGTTCGGCTATTAGAGTCAGCGGTGAATTAATTGAATCTCCGGCCGCTGAACAGGATTTTGAACTTAAATCAGAGGATGTTGAGATTATTAGTTTGTGTGATTCTGATTATCCTTTGCAGAAAAAAAGACATTCGTTTGAATTTTTGCGGACTATTCCTCATTTGCGGGCAAGAACTAATACTTTTTCCGCCGTGTTTAGAGTTAGGTCGGTTTTGGCTTATGCGATTCATAAATTTTTTCAGGAAAAAGGATTTATTTATTTACATTCGCCGATTATTACCGGAAGTGATTGTGAAGGCGCCGGAGAGATGTTTAAAGTAACTACTTTAGATATGGATAAGCCGCCTAAAAATGAAAAAGGTCAGGTTGATTTTTCTAAGGATTTTTTTGGTAAAGAAGCCGGTTTGACTGTAAGCGGGCAGTTAAATGGCGAAGCGTTTGCTCATGCCTTCCGTAATATTTATACTTTTGGCCCGACTTTTCGGGCGGAAAACTCTAACACAGCTAGACATGCTTCCGAGTTTTGGATGATTGAACCGGAAATTGCTTTTGCCGATTTAAACGACAATATGAAGTTAGCTGAAGATATGATTAAATATTTAATTAATTATGTTTTAGATAATTGTTCGGAAGAGATGGAATTTTTTAATCGATTTGTGGACAAGGGTCTGATAGAGCGCTTACAGAAAATTGTAGCGGTTGATTTTGGCCGGGTTACTTATACTAAAGCAATTGATATTTTAAAAAAATCAAAAAAGAAATTTAAATATCCGGTTAAATGGGGGATTGATTTACAGACTGAGCACGAGCGGCATCTTTCGGAAAAAGCCTTTGGCCGACCGGTTTTTGTGACTGATTACCCGGTTAAAATTAAAGCTTTTTATATGCGTTTAAATGACAAAGAAAAAGGCGTGCCGGATGAAACAGTAGCGGCCATGGATTTATTAGTGCCGGGCGTGGGGGAAATTATTGGCGGTAGCCAAAGAGAGGATCGTTTAGACATTTTAGAAAAAAGAATGAAAGATTTTAAATTAGACAAAAAAGATTATTGGTGGTATTTAGACTTAAGGCGGTACGGCGGGGTAAAACACGCCGGCTTTGGTTTAGGATTTGAGCGGGCTTTAATGTATTTAACGGGTATGGCTAATATCCGCGACGTTATTCCTTCACCGCGAACACCGAAAAATGCAGATTTTTAATATAACAAATTGACAATTAACAATTGACAGTTGACAATAAAAATATGCGGTTGTCTGGATTGCAAAAATACATTTTAAATCAATGTTATTTAAGCAGAAATAAGGCCAAGACTAGGGCGGATTTTTACAATTTTTATTCAAAAAAAGAGTTGGAAGAGAATAAGCGAAATATTGCCGATGTTATCCACCGCAGTTTGGAAAGCATGATTATGAAGGATTTGCTAATTGCTTATGGTAAAAAAACATCCCAAAAATGGTTTATCCAAAAAGTAGTTTTAACCGGGCAGGGCAAAAGAATGGCTAAAGAAATTATCAAGAAAAAACAGAGGCGTTTGCCGATAAAATAATTATTAATTAAAAAATATATGAATTCAAACAACAATGGGGCGAAGTTTGCCTTCTTTTATCTGTTGTCGTTAGTGGCGCTAATTTTTATGGCGCTGTCTACGGGCATGATAATTTTCCAGATTATTAATAAGAATATGGTTGATATTATTAACCAATATCAGGGGCGTTTTTCTGAAGACGCTTTAAAGTTTGCGATTTCGGCTTTAATAATTTCTACGCCGATTTTTTATCTAACAATCTGGCAAATTATAAAAAATTTAAAGTCAGGCGTTTTAGATAAGGATTCAGGCATCCGTAAATGGCTTACTTATTTAATTTTACTTATTACTTCAGTCGTAGCTTTGGGTTGGTTAATCGGTGTAATTAATACTTTCTTAGACGGAGATTTAACCACTAAATTTATATTAAAAGCCATTACGGCTATTTTTATCGCCGCAGCTGTTTTTACTTTTTATCTTTATGATATTAAGCGGGAGAGTGTTGCGAAAACTGATAATATAATAAAAATTTATTTTTATGGGTCATTAATAATTGTAATAGCTGTTTTTATCGCTTCATTGTTTACGGTTGAATCTCCGACCCGGACTAGAAATAGAAAAATTGACGAGGCTATGTTGGAGAATTTTAGTTTGATAAACAATGATATATCTATGTATTTTGAGGATTATGAAAAATTGCCGGATAGTTTAGATGTTTTAGTTAATGAGTATAATTTTTTAGGAAATCGGGATTTAGTTGATCCGGAAACAAAGCAGGCTTATGAATATAAAATAATTGATGATAAAACCTATGAGATTTGCGCTACTTTCCGGACATCTAATTTAGAAGAAGAAGATGAGCGGTATAAATATGTTATGGATACTAGCAGGCATGATATGGGTTATCAATGCTTAAAGCAGAAGATAAGAGATAATGACACAAGAGTTCCTATGCAGATTAGGTAATTTTTGACTTATTAAGAAATTTATAATAATATTAAACAAAAGCTCAGGGAGGAATCTTTGGGCTTTTTTTATAAATCGTTCTTTAAAAAGTGAATAACTAGCATAAACCACATCTGTCCGCTAGCAGACAGGGATAATAGATAAGGGGGAAATGAAAGCTATGAAAGCAATAAGAGATTTTTTTAGATCCATAGGCTTTGGTCTTATGATGTTTATTCTTGTCGGCGTGGGAATTGCGCTTTTTATTATAGCTATTTTCACAGACTCGAAAAGTAAAAGGCCGAAGAGATGATTTTTCAGAAAGGATGAAATATTATGATAGTTAAAATTATCATTGGACTTCCAGGTTTAGCAAGGGCCGCTATTGGGGGAATCAGTATTTTAATTGTGGCAGTCATAGTAATAATTCTAGTTTATATTGTTGACCGGGAACACGCTTTTTCTGCTGGAGGTAAAAAATTAGAAAGAAAAGTCTTTATTGCTACAGGTAGTTTTAACTTGTAAAGAGAAACGAGGAGGTTATATCCTATGCCGTAATTGTAAAGTAAAGAAATGATTTTTGTTAATGTAAGTAAAACTTTAAAGTGAGGAGAAGAAAATGAGTGAACGAATTCTTCGCGGATTATTAGGAGCCCAGTGGGCGGCTGGTAACTTCGTTTGTGTAGGGCTTGATAGTGATCCCTTAAAAATCCCTGACGTAATACACACGGAGAATACGGCGGATAAAATTGTTGCCTTTAATATGGCCATTGTAGGGGCAACTGCGGATTTGGTTTGCGCCTATAAACCGAATGCCGCATTCTATGAGGCGTATGGCAGTGAAGGCTTTGAAGCTCTACAGCGTACTATTATGGGAGTTAATGATATTGCACCGGACGTTCCCGTGATTCTGGATGCAAAGCGCGCTGACATCGGCAATACTAATGTTGGATACGAAAAAGCGGCGTTTGATATTTTGGGAGCCGACGCTATAACCGTGAATCCGTATTTCGGCTACGAAGCGCTCCAGCCGTTTTTGGAAAGGAAAAACAAAGGTATCTTTATTCTTTGTCGCACTTCCAATCCTGGCGCCGGTGAATTTCAGAATTTACTCGTAAACGGTGAGCCTCTTTATCGTATCGTTGCCCGTCATGTTTCAGAAAAGTGGAATAAAAATGGCAATTGTATACTCGTTGTCGGAGCAACTTGTCCCGAGGAGCTTGCCAAAGTGCGCGATGTTGTCGGTGATATGCCGATTCTTATTCCGGGTATCGGCGCGCAGGGGGGCGATGTGGAGAAAGCTGTTAAGGCTGGTAAAGACAGCCAAGGAAAAGGGATAATTATCAACTCTTCACGCAAAATTATCTTTGCTTCAAACGGTCCGGATTTTGCCGAAGCGGCTCGCCAAGAAACGCTTAAACTTGACAATATGATAAGCCAGTATCTGTTAGAGGCTTGATTAATTGTTATTGCATCTGGAAAATTTAAGGAGGTGAGAGAAGAATGAGAGAAGAAATGTTTACCAAAGTGGCTAATATGATTTTTGAAAGGAAGGCTTTTAAATTCGGAGCTTTTAAATTAAAACTTCATGAAAAAAATCCAGACGCTCCGTTATCGCCTTTCTATCTCAATTTAAGAACACCGGATAATCCCAAGCCTGGGCCGCTTACTGAAGAAGATTGTGTTTTGGCTGCAGAGATTCTGTGGAGAAAAATTTTGGAGAGCGGTTTAGATTTTTCGGCAATAGCCGGTATTCCTAACGCTGGGGACCCTTTGGCCGCGGCAATAGAAAAAGTTGCTGCGTCGCCGCGAGGTTTTAGAATTATCAAACTGGGTAAGGAAGTGGACGGGGATAAGCGCAGGATTGTGCCTTTACCCGGCTTTGATTACAAAGAAGGAGAAAAAGTTTTGTTGGTTGATGACTTAATTACTCGGGCGGACTCTAAGTTCGAAGCGATTAAGGCAGTTGAAGTCAGAGGTCTAGAAGTTGTAGGCCTAATTGTCCTTGTTGACCGTGAGCAGGGAGGTAGGAGGCAGCTCGAAGAAGCCGGGTATAAGTTAGTTGTGGCTTTTACTATCACCGAACTGTTTCAATATTATTTAGATCAAGGGAAGATTGACCCTGAAAAACATCGGGAATGCTTAACTTATATTGCTGAAAATTAAAAAAGGAGAAGGGAAAATATAATGACCGGTTTTGTTTCGACAAGACCGGTTTTTTCTTTTGGTTAAAGCTGTAAAGCGTGGTATAATGGAGTTAGTTGCTTAGTTAATTAGTTAGATAGTTTATTATTTATTAAAATAAAAAATATGGCTAAAAAGAAAAAATTGCCGGCTAAGCTGGTTAAATATTTAGAAGAGGCCGGGGTAAAGCATGAAATTTTAGAACATAAGACGGTTTATACGGCTTTAGACGCGGCCGCCACTATGAAGAAAAAAATGAATGAGATTGCCAAGTCCTTGTTAGTTAAAGCTGATCAGGATTATTTTTTAGTGCTTTTACCGGCTGATTATAATTTGGATTTTAAAAAATTAGCTGTTCGCTTAGGTTTGCATACTGGGAAGAAGATAAAGGCTATAAAGATTCCAGGCGAGAAAATTATGGCAGAAGCTTTAAAAGTAAAAGCTGGGGCGATGAGCGCGTTTGGCGGTTTGCATAAATTGCCGGTGGTTATGGATAAGGGATTAAATAAGGTAAAAAAAGCGATTTTTTCCTCAGGCAGTTTTGATTATTCAGTTGAGATGGCGGTTAAGGATTTTGCTAAGCTGGAGAATGCGGTTTTAGGAAGTTTCGGGGTGAAAAAGAAAATTAAGAAGCAGAAGAATATTAAGTCTAAGCGAAAGGCGAAAAAAGGGAGTGCGGTGAAGCCTGCCCGCCGGACAAGCCGTCAGGCGCGGCCAGGGAAAAAAAATAAGGATTAATAACCAAATTTCAATAATCAAACAATAATTAATATCTAAAATTTAATAATTGATTATTAAATATTAAATATCGTTTGGATTTTGGTTATTGTTTCTTGATTATTTTGTTTTTATGTTAGAAATCAAAACGGAAAAATTCCAAGGTCCTCTCGCTTTATTGTTGGAGTTAATTGAAAAGGAAAAATTAGACATAACTGAAGTAAGTTTAGCTAAAATTGCTGACCAGTATGTTGATTATATAAAAAAGGTCAATAATATAGATCCAGAAAAAACCGCGGATTTTTTAGTAATAGCCGCTAAGCTTTTATTTATAAAATCAAAGGCGTTATTGCCTTATTTATATCCGGAAGAAGATGAGGAAATTGAAGAACTAGAAAGTCAATTGAGAATGTACAAGGAATTTTTAGAGGCTATGAAGAAGGTGGAAGAGTTACTTAACGGGAAAAAGTTTATGTTTGCCCGGGAGTTTAACAAGAAGAGTGTTTTAAGTAGTATTGGATTATTTTTTCCTCCTAAGAAGCTAGATGCTAAATCCTTAAATAAAATTTTTAAGGAAATTATCAGTCAAGTTAAAATAAAGGAAGACAAATTAGTAGAAGAAAAAATTGAGGATAAAATTAAGATTGAAGACAGAATTTCTGCTATTCGTTGCCTGGTGTTTGATAAGATAAAGCTTAGCTTTAATAAAATTTTAGCCGGGTCAAAATCTAAAACTGATATGGTTGTTAATTTTTTAGCTATGTTAGAACTTATAAAGCAACGGGATATTTCCGCGGATCAGGGGGAATTATTTAGTGAGATAGTAATAAACAAGATATAATTTATGAATATTAAGCCTAAAATTGAATCATTGTTATTCACAGCCGCTAAGCCGATGGCTATTAAAGATTTAGCTAGTTTAATTAATAAGCCGGTAAAAGAGGTGCAGGCGTCTTGTGATGCGTTAATGAAAGAATATAAGGATGAGAAGCGAGGTATAGAGATAATTAAAAATAGCGCTAAATATCAGATGGTGAGCGCACCAGACCAGGCTAAATTAATTCAGGAGTTTATAAAAGATGAAACAGTTGGCGAATTAACCCGGCCCAGTTTAGAAACCTTAACGATTATCGCTTATCGCGGACCGATTTCTAAAATAGATTTAGAACGGATTAGGGGAGTGAATTGTTCTTTGATACTGCGTAATCTTTTAATTCGCGGCTTGATTGAACACAGGACCGAGAAGAAAGAAATTTATTATAACATTACCTTTGATTTTATTCGTTTTTTAGGTATTAATAATATTAAGGAGTTGCCTGATTATGAGCGTCTAAATACAGACGACAGTTTGGATAGGATGCTTAATAATACGCCTGAACAGAATTAAAATATGATGATTCCTACTATCGCCAGTTTTATTATTTCCGTTTTAGTTTTAAATTTTTCTGTTTTACCAATAAAGCAGGATTCTTTTATTTCTACCAACAGACGAGTTGGTTTTTTAAATATTTTTAATAGGTCTCAAGGCAGGGTTTTAGGGACGGTTGAAGAAAATATCGGGCAATTAGCTCGTAAAACGGCTGAAGAGATTCTTATTAAAGCTAGCCAAGCCAAAGACGCTTCAATCGCTAGTTTAACTAAAAAATATTCTCCTAATGGTCTGCCCAACAATCAGAATAATCCAATTATTATCTCTTCGCCATCCAGCCCGCCGGAAATTTCAGCTAAGGGAGCAATAGTGATAGATAACCAAAGTAACTCTTTATTGTTTAAGAATAATATCCATGAAGTTTTGCCAATAGCTAGCATTACTAAACTTATGACCGCTTTAGTTTTTTTAGAGCATAATCCTGGTTGGGAAACGATTTACAAAATTAAGCGAGAAGACCGGCGGGAAGGCGGGAAAATATATTTATATTTAGGTGAGAAAGTAACGGTTAAAGATCTATTTTATTTAAGCTTAGTTGGTTCGGCTAATACAGCCACGATGGCTTTAGTTAATTCTACAGGGTTATCTGAAGAGGAATTTATTAATAAGATGGACGCTAAGGCTCAGGATTTTGGTTTAAGAAACACTAAATTTTATGACCCGATTGGCTTAAATAATTATAATGTTTCTACTGCTTGGGAAATTACTCAATTAGCTAAAACCGCTTTAGCTAATAAGGATATTCGCCAGGCGACTCTTACACAGGAGTATAAATTTAATACTATAACCGGTAAGGTGAAGCGAGTGGCCACTACTGACCATTTATTAAAATTTTTTCCGGAAAACGGCATGAAGATAATCGGCGGCAAAACCGGCTATATTGATTTAGCCGGCTATTGCTTTGTTGGACAATTTATCAATAGTGATGGCCAGGAGATTATTGCTGTTGTTTTAAATAGTGAAACTAACAGCCAGCGTTTTAAAGAAACTAAGGATTTAGCCCAATGGGCTTATGAGAATTATATTTGGCCAGTTGTTGAAGACGTTTTTTTGAGGCAGGGAGAAGATGATTTATAGACTTTAGCTTTTTAATAAATAATGATATAATAATATTAGTTAATTATTTAATTTATAAATTATATGGACGTGAATAATCAGAATAAGTCTAAAAATAAGATTGTTATTGCTAATTGGAAAATGAAGCTAACATTAGCCAAAAGTTTAGAATTGGTCAAAGGATTTAAAACTAAATTTGCGGATTTTGGCGGCCGGGAAATAGTAATTTGCCCCTCTACAATTATTTTAGATGAGGTGAGTAAGCTATTAGACAGAAAAATTTTAAAAGTTGGGGCCCAGAATGTTTTTTGGGAGGAAAGTGGTTCTTATACTGGTGAGGTTTCGCCTGGTATGTTGCTTGAAGCTGGTTGTGAATATGTTATTATCGGGCATAGTGAACGGCGTAAATATATGTTAGAAAATTATGAGATGATTCACCAGAAAGTAAAAGAAGTTTTAAATACAGATAAACTTATCCCGATTATCTGTATTGGTGAGGAAAATCAGGACAGGAAAACCGATCGACGGGATATTGTTTTGGTTGAACAATTGCAGCAGGCCTTAGGTGGCCTTAATATTTTAGGGGATCAGCAGGTAATTGTAGCTTATGAGCCTATTTGGGCGATTGGTTCAGGTATAGCGATTGAACCAGTTGAAGCCGAATATGCCCATAAGATTATTAATCTAGCTTTAAGAGACATGTTTGGTATGAGAATGGTTAATAATAATTTCCGAATAATTTACGGTGGTAGCGTGACCAGTAAAAATGTTAAGAGTTTTGTTAATTTAGAAAATTTAGACGGTTTATTGGTCGGTGGCGCTAGTTTAGACGCGGAAGAGTTTTATAAGATTGCTAAAGTGATCTTGAAATAATATAAAAATATAAAAATATAGCCAGCAAATTTATTTTATTATTTTATTTTTAAAATTATGTTAGTCCATATTAAAGACATAGTTAAAGAGGCACAAGCAGGCAAATACGCTGTCGGCGCTTTTAACATTCATAATTTAGAATCTATTTTAGGCGTGGCCCAGGCCGCTCTTCGCGCTAAATCTCCGGCGATTATACAGGTTTCTGAAGGAGCAATCAAGTATATGGGAATTAAGCCAATTACCCATATTGTTTCTACAGTAGCTAAAAATGTGGCGGCTAACGTACCAATTGCTTTGCATCTTGATCATGGTCGAAATTTTGATTATATTTTTGAGTGTATAAAATCTGGATTTAGCTCAGTTCATATTGACGCTTCGGATTTGCCTTTGGATGAAAATATTAATTTGACTAAGCAGATAGTAGAGTTAGCTCATTCAAAAAAAGTATGGGTACAGGGTGAGATTGGCGCTATGATCGGCGGGCATGGTCAGAAAGGCGAAAAATTAAAGAGTATCCCCTTAGCTGATGTTGAGGATGTAGTTAAATTTGTAAAAGCTACTAAAATTGATGTTATCGCCGCAGCCGTGGGGACAGCTCATGGAGTTTATGTTAATGAGGATATTAAAGTTAATTTGCTTAAAGAAATAAAGACTCGAACTAAAAAGCCGTTTGCCTTGCACGGTGGTTCAGGCGTTGATAATAAAAAAATAAAAAATGCGATTCGCATCGGAGTTAATATAATAAATATTGGAACTGATATTAAGGTAGCGTTTTGCTCTACTCTTATTAAAAATTGTTTAAAAAACAAAAAAGAAACTGACCCGAGAAATTTATTAAGGCCGACTATTAAAGCGGTTGAGAAGGTTGTTTTTAATAAGATGAAATTATTTGGTAGCGCTAATCAAGTTGATCTTAGAAATATAAAAACATAGTTGGTAGCTAGTTAAAAAAATCATAAAATTGTAATTATGTATAATATTATCCCGTTAATTTTAATATTAATGAGTTTAAGCGTCATTATTTTTATTGTGGTTAAGAAATTTTCTGTTTTGGCTAACGTGGATATAGATAATATACAAGCTGAACAAGAAGCTATATTTAAAGAGCAGATTATTAGCAACCGTTTAAAAAGGAACATGGCGAAGTGGAGTTCTTGGTTAATCAGGGCTTTTAGGGTGATAAGCAATAAGAGTATTATTTTTTCTAAGTGGTTTTATAATAAATTACATGAGTTAAAGGAGCGTTATCGAAATGAAGAAGTTTTGCCGATTGGAAGCCGGGAAGAAAAAATAAAAGAGCTGTTTATCGAGGTGGAAGAATTGTTAGCGCAAAGTGAGTATGATAGGGCGGAAAAGATGTTAGTAGAGATTATTGGCTTAGATAGCCAAAATTTAGAGGCATTCAAGAAATTAAGCCAATTGTATCTTGATAATAAAAATTATGAAGACGCTAAGCAGACTTTAGGCCATATTTTAAAGTTATCTAGGGAAAAAGAGGGAGAGCAGGAATTATCTGAAATTTATTTTGATTTGTTTTTAGCTAGTCGAGCTTTGGATGATTTTGACGAAGCTCTAGTTAATATAAAAGAGGCTTTAGTAATTGAGCCGAATAACCCGAGATACCTTGACAACATGCTGGAAACAAGTATAATCAAAAAGGATAAAGCTTTAGCTTTAGAGACTTATAAAAAATTAGGTGCGATAAATCCAGAAAATAAAAAATTAAGAGATTTTAAAAAGCAAATTAGCCGATTATAAGTATCAAAGACTAAAATTTTATTGGAGGTCTTTTTTTATTTGGAATACTGCCGTTGTAGCTCAGTGGTAGAGCACTTCCATGGTAAGGAAGGGGTCCGGGGTTCAAGTCCCCGCGACGGCTCCAAAAATAAATATGGGTCGGTACCAGAGTGGTCAAATGGGGCAGACTGTAAATCTGCTGGCTTACGCCTACGTAGGTTCAAATCCTACCCGGCCCACCATATTATAAAATTTGGGCAGAGTGCCTGTCCCGCCGAACGGAACTACGTAGACCAGAGGTTTCAGCCTCCGGCTGATCACCCGTAGGGTGACAAATCCCTGCCTATCCCGCCGAGCGGGACAGGTTATCCACAAATAAAATTTAAAAAACATGTTTGATGCAAAAAAAGTAGGTAGAAGCTTCCTAAAAATTATTTCTATAGAGATGGTTATTTTGATAATTATAATTATTTTATTAATGTCTTTTTAGCATGCCTGAATTACCAGAAGTAGAGACAATCAAGAATGATTTAAAGAAAAAAATATTAGCTAGGAAAATTACGGACGTTATTATAAACAAAAATAAAATCATCAGAAATCAATCTGATGATTTTATTAAAGTTGTAAAAGGAGATTTGTTTGAATCTATAGACAGAGTAGGGAAGTTATTGATTTTTAAACTGGCTAAAGCGGATAAGTTTATGCTTGTTCATTTAAAAATGACTGGGCAGCTCATCTATCGTGATAAGCATAAATTAATTGCTGGCGGGCATAGTTTGACCGGGAATAATAAAATTCCGGGGATAGGAGATAGACTACCAAATAAATATACGCACGTGATTTTTAAATTATCTGGTAATGGGCAATTATTTTTTAATGACTTGCGACAGTTTGGGTATTTGCAGATAGTTGATGAAAATGAATTAAAAAAAATAAAGGAGAATTACGGCATAGAACCCTTGACTGCTAGATTTAATTTAAAGAATTTTCAAGAAGTGTTAAAAAATAGGAAAGTTAATATTAAGGCCATTCTTTTAAACCAGAAATTAATTGCTGGCATAGGTAATATTTATGCTGATGAATCTTTATTTAGAGCTGGTATAAGGCCTAGCCGCCAGGCGAAAACTTTAACTAGGGCTGAAATTAGAAAGCTTTGGCAGTCAATTAGCTATATTATAGGCCAGGCCATAAAGTATCGGGGAACGACTTTTAGTAATTACGTTGATTCTCGCGGTCAAGCTGGAAATTTTGCTAAATTATTAAAAGTGTACGGCCGGAAAGGCCAGAAGTGCTATAAATGTTCGGGAATAGTTAAAAAAATAAAAATAGCTGCCCGGGGCACGCATTATTGTCCTAGATGTCAGAAATAGGGTTCTTTATTGACTTTTAATGGTTAATATTATATTATAATTAAGTAAATAGTTAATTCATAAAAACTACATGTTTTAGTTACATGTTTTATTTTTCTATAAAGATATGTCTCAAGACAACATGATTAAATTAGAATGCACTGAATGTAAGCGCATAAATTATTTTTCTCATAAAAATAAGAAAATTTTAAAGGAACGATTAGAGCTTAAAAAATATTGCAAGCATTGCCGGAAGCATGTCCTCCATAAAGAGACTAAGTAAGAAATAGGGAGGTGATGTTTCCTTATCTTAATTATGAATAAAAATAGCTAAAATTAAACGTGAAAGTTATTTTAGCGTTTTTTGTTTTTTAAAAAATAAAACATATGAACCCCGTTAGAAATTTGGTTGGATAGAAAAAAACAATGAAATTTTTAGGGAGGGAATATTTAAAAAATAAATAAAACACTTTTATGAACAAAAATAACGAAACTTCTAACGGGGTAAATAAAAATTTTATTGCCAAGGCATTTTTAATTTTGTTGCTTGTTTTTGTAATAGTAGCCTGTTATTTGGTTTTTAAACCTTTTTTAGTGGAAATTTTAGCGGCCGCAATTTTAGTTTCAATTTTTCATGCGCCTTATGAGTGGCTCACTAAAGCTTTGCGCGGTCGGAAGAATTTAGCGTCTTTAATAATGTGCTTATTAATTGTTTTAATTGTAGTTATTCCTTTAATTAATCTAATAATTTATTCGGCCCAAAGATCGGTCGTTGCTTATACTGATACAATTAATTTTTTAAATCAGACTAGTTTAAGCAGTATTATTGACGATAATATTACCAGCCGAGCGAATTTATTAGGAGTTGGTAGCGATAGCTTAAGGTCTTTTTTAGCTGATATCGCCCAAAAGTCATCTGATTGGCTTGTTGATGGGGCAACTAATTTCTTAAAAAGCACAACTAGTTTCTTTATTTCTTTGTTAATTATTGTTCTTACTATGTTTTTCTTTTTTGTTGATGGCCAAAGAATTTTGGAAAAAATTATGTATTGGACGCCGTTGCCGAATAAATACGACCGTGAAATATTTAAGAAGTTCCGTGATGTAAGCTATTCAACCATGATTTCCACTTTTGTGGTAGCGATTGTTCAGGGCTTGGTCGGGACTTTCGGTTTTATTGTCGTTGGTTTACCGGCTTTTTTTCCCGGAGTGTTAATGGGATTTTTGTCTCTTTTACCTTATATTGGTGCTGGTTTTGTCTGGTTTCCGGCCGGAATTTATTTGCTGTTTATTGGTAAGATTTGGCAAGGTGTGTTTCTTTTAATTTGGGGGATATTTGCTGTGAGCATGATTGATAATGTAGTAAGAGCTTATATAATTAAAGGCAAGGCCCAGATCCACCCTATTTTAATTATTTTATCTATTTTTGGTGGTATTTCTTTATTCGGCTTTTGGGGAGTATTTTTAGGACCATTAATTATTTCAATTGCGATTACGGTTTTACATATTTATGAATTAGAATACGGGGAAGTGTTGGAAAAATAAAACTAACAATTAACAATTAACTTTTGACAATTAACTACTATTTAAAATAGTTAATTATGAAAACTTTTAGATTTTTTTGTATTCTCTGGCGGGCTTGTCCGCCGGAGTTTTGCAAAGCAAAACGTAGGCGGGTGTAGTATAGTGCTATGACCCGTCATTCACGAATGACGGGTGGAGCTACAGGGGTCTCACACATTGCTCGCGGTATAAAGGTGTCTCACACGTCAGTCGCGGTATAAAGGTGTCTCACACGTCAGTCGCGGTATAAAGGTGTCTCACACGTCAGTCGCGACTGACGTGTGTCGCCAAAACCTATGTATTATGTTTATCTTTTAAAAATGAAACCTAAGGGTGGCAAAGAATATTATATAGGTTATTCTTCTGATTTAAGAAAAAGAGTGCTTGAGCATAAAAGAGGAGAAGTCAGAACTACAAAAGATAGAAGCCTAGAATTAATTTATTACGAGGCTTTTGCAGATAAGTATTTGGCTTTAAGAAGAGAAAAAGCCATTAAGAGTAGTGGCTCAGTGTATATGGCGCTGATGAAGAGATTAGAATTAAAATAAGTATGCGGGTGTAGTATAGTGGTAGTACAGGGGTCTCCAA
>Ga0075122_10000451_pt1 | contig 33085 bp, 38 predicted proteins | sample AntAceMetag02UKB_FD_69790 | JGI IMG/M metagenome (GOLD analysis project Ga0075122, IMG submission 69790) | Saline lake microbial communities from Ace Lake, Antarctica - Antarctic Ace Lake Metagenome 02UKB | ecosystem: Environmental > Aquatic > Non-marine Saline and Alkaline > Saline | place...
GCCTGCCATGCGTGGCAAGGCCTGGCGGGCAGGCCAAAAAGTAACAAAAAGTTTTGGAGGTAAAAAACTCGCCCCATAGCTACTAAGTAAGTAATCATTGGCAATATGAATGGGGGCTCAGACAGTTTTACCCCCAAACCCCCAAGTTTTTTCTGTGAACTTTTTTGTCGCTATAAAAAACTACTAGGATGATTTAGTAGTCTTTAGTTTTGTTTTGCCAGTGCGTATTCAGATTTGTAGAAAATTTGATTTTAATCTAATGAATCCGCAATTATTTTGAAGACTGTTTTGAAAGTCTCGGCTAAGAGCGGACTAGTTAGTACCGTGCTAAATATTGGTTCTTCCAGCGTAATAAGGGCGATGTTATAGTCCCAGATTAATATATCGGTACGAAAGTCTTTGTATTGTCGAGGTATTAGTTTTGCGTTGTACAAGCCTTTTAGTATATTGCTTGTGTCAGGTAATGTTTTTTCTTTTGAGCTGTAACTTAAGATATCATGAAGTACTACATTGTTATTTTTTAATTTTTTTATAAATTTAGTAAAAAAGTTTGCATCAATCTCATCCAAATGCTTGGTACTGCCAATAGCAAATATTTCTTTGCTGTGAGTAGTCTGCCAATAGATTTCTTTTACTTGGTCCCAACCATCATAGAATTTAATCGTTGGTTTATTTTTTTGGATGGTATATAAGGCACGGAGATCTGGAAGAAGCTGTTTCATCGCTTCTTTTTTTATTTCCAAATTTCTTAGCAGGGCATGGGGATCATTAGCTAGATAGACTTTGCGTTTATGTTTGGCTTGTTCTGAAATAAGCCGTTTTTGCTTTAATCTTTTTAAAACATTATAACAATTGGTGCGAGCGATTTTTGTACCGCTGGCAATTTCTGGGGGAGAGGATAGCCCTTGTTCTAGTAAATATAAATAAATGGTTGTTTCTGACCTTGTTAAGCCCATTTTTTTTAGTTGGGTTTGTATGTTCATAAGGAGATAATAATAGTTATTTGTCAATAGATATTATATTATATATTTAGCTAATTGTCAAGCTATTTTTAATATAGTATAGAAAATAGTATATATAATATTGACAAACTGGCTTAATTGTAGTAAAATACTTTGTTGCCTGGGTTGGTGACGAAGTTCTTTCAAAACTTGGAGGCTATCATGAAGATTTCACAAATTATTGACATCTTGACGCAAGTACAGGAAATTAACAACGGTGGCAAGGTATATCTGGAGAAAATGCCCTATGTTGCAAGGTTTACGTGGAGCCTTCTGAGTGCTCCGGATGGAGACCACGAGGAGTTGAGGAAGTTCAATAAGATCATCTTCAATAGGCTTTTGAGGAAGATCAGAAAGGTAAATGGGGAGGCCCGAGACGCTCGGGCTTTCATCGCTCCAGCAACCGAGATTGTCAAAAATGCTCACATTTTGGGGCACGAGGAGTGCCGGCGGTCTCGTGTTCAACTTTTGAAGCTCCTCATCAGGAAGGGGTGGAGAAAGGAAGCAGAATTCATGTTGGAAAATGATTTTGGTCTTTCTGCTGATATTTTGAAACTCAACGTTCTTTAGCCTTCCCAGGGGCGATTCAAATACCTGGGATTCCATTTCTGTGTCTTTTTTAAAAAAAGACACAGAAAATGAATTAAATAAAAAATTACGTAATTAATTACGTAATTTTTTATTTTCAATATTTTATATTATTTCATCGGAGGTTCTGCAGGAGTTTCTATTTGGTCAGGGTGTGTTGGGTTTTCTGTTTCTAGTGGATTTTTTTTTAGTTCACTATATAAAATTACTGGTGCAGCAGTAGTAAGCGGAGTGATTATCAAAGTAATAGCTAGACTCAATATCGCCCCCAAAGCCATTAAAAAGAAAAATGAAAATGAGTTGCCTTGGGCTGTCCCAATAGCAAAGTTGAGTGGCCAGCTTATAATTTTTTGCAGTATCATTGCGCCAATTGTAAAAACTAGACCAGGAGCAATTAGGCGCCAAAATACTTCCCACCAGCGCCCATCAACTAGTTTTTTACTATTCTTCAAAGCCTGAACAGGCTCTTTGGTGTTGTTGATAGCCACATCATATACAGCAAAGGCAAACCAAATTGCAAAAATAATACCAGGCACAACTAATAAAATAAATCCACCAACCACGATCAGAGCATTTAGAATAGATACTAGAATTGCTGGAATAATCAGTTGTTTTATAGATAAAAAGTTTGGCTTCATGTCCGGAATAGTTTGTTTTTTGTGACATGCATAAATTGTCTTTATAAAAGCCATTGAGACCCAAAGACTAGCAAGTGACCCCAAGATAATAAGTAGGATATATAGGAGAAGGGTAATGCCAAAGCCATAAGAATATACCATCTGACTAGTGGTTCCTAAAACTGCTCCGAGAATAGCAATAATTCCTGTTGGAATAAAAAGCACAAGCATGTACTTTATAAACAAGTGGGTATTTTTTTTGTAAAGATCAATACTTTGCAAAATTATTTCTTTGGCACTTATTAACATATATTTTAGTTAAGTATTATAAATGTTTTTTTATTTCTTCCCATATTATACCATGAATTTGCTCAGGAGGTAAGATATTGTTATCTTCTACGCATTCGATCAGCTTAAATTCAGAATAGGTTTTTGCAATCTCGACATAAGCTTGCTCCGCGTCAGCTAGATGGTTTAGGTCATCTTCATGAATGTCGCGCTTTTTACCTTTTAGATATTCTCGTTCTTCTTTTTTGTCTACTAGCTGTTGAGATATCTCAGGAGTGACGTGTAGTATTAGATTTACAGTCGGTCTAGGAATTTCTAAGATTTCATACTCTAGATTATAATTCCAATCAAAATATTTTTTTCTTTCTTCTGTATCTTTTATTTTTCCGCCTTGATGACCCATATTAGATGCAACATAGCGGTTGGCAATAACTATTTTCCCATCATCCAGCCATTGTTTAATCTTTGGGGCTGCCGCAAACCTGTCGGTGGCGTATAGGATTGATGCTTTGTATGGTCCTACTTCTTTGGCACTGCCATATTTTCCATTCAAGTATTCTTCTACCAAAAAAGCACTTGGCTCACCATACTGAGGAAAGCTAATTTGTTCTACTTCGTGTCCCTCTGATTTTAATTTTTCTAACAAAAGATCGGTCTGCAGGCTTTTGCCTGAACCATCAGTCCCCTCAATCATTATGAATAAGCCTTTTGACATAAGATATTTATTTACGAGTATATTTAACAAAAGAGAATCCATCTCTATCATCTCTATCACTTTCTTCCCAAACATCAAGATCAATTGTTGGAAAAAAAGCGTGGCATTCGGGGATTTCTTGGTCGACTAAAGTTAAATCAAGCACATCAGCGATTTTTATCATTTCTTCAAAAATACGTTGACCACCAAAGCCAATAATCTCCTCGTCTCTGTGAGCTTCAATTGCTTCTTCAATAGAGTCATGTCTCTCTGCTCTTTCTGGTAGTTCATAATCCTTATTGCGAGTAATAACAACATTGGTACGTTTTGGTAAAGGACGGCGATGTTCTGGAATTGATTCCCATGTTTTTCGTCCCATTATTAGGACTTTACCAAGAGTTGCAGCTCGCATATGTTCCATGTCTTCTGGGATATCCCAAGGTAGATCATTGTCTTTACCAATGCAGAGATTTTTTGAGATTGCAGCTACTAAAGTTATACTCATAAAATTATATTGCTATGGGAAATTTAATTCTATCATAACTCTCATACCCAACAACTTTACTGTCAGTATATTCCCAATCAAAAATACTGGTAAAGTTTTCGGTCTCAACATGCGGTAGAGAATATTTATTTGGATCATGCGTCAATTGTTCTTTTATTCCTTCAGTATGATTGGAATAGATATGTGTATCGCCCAAAAAACCAACCAGACGACCTTCTTTATATCCAGTTTCTTTGGCGAGTAAATGCAAGAGTAGGGCATAGCTAGAAATATTAAATGGTAGTCCCAATGCTACGTCAACTGATCTTTGGTTCCACAATAGATTTAATTTATCTCCAGTAATCGTAATTTGAAAATTATAGTGACAGGGTGGCAAAGCCATATGTTCTAACATCGCCGGATTCCAAGCCATTACCATCATGCGTCGGTCAGTTGGATTATTTTTTATAGTTTCAATAAGTTTTTTTAACTGATCTACTCCTTGACCTGTATAATCAGTATCATAATTTTTGTAATCAGCACTGAAGTGTCGCCATTGGAAGCCGTAGATGGGTCCGAGATCGCGTTCTTCTGCCATTTTCTTTTTAGTCTCCTCATCATGAGCATAAGGAACCTTATCTGGACTGCACCATTCATCCCAAATATGGCAGTTCCTATCTTTTAGCCATTGTTTGTCGGTCAAGCCTTTTATAAAAAACTCTAATTCAGCTGACATTACTTTGAACGGCATTTTTTTTGTAGTTAGGAGTGGAAATCCAGTACTCATGTCATGTTCAAACATAACACCAGCTACACTTTTTACTCCGGTACCAGTACGGTCGGCTTTTTCAATGCCATTTTCTAAAATGTTTTTTACTATATTTAAGTATGATTGCATAAATTTTTCTTTATCTCGAAACTACACGAAGTGAGTGAGAGATCTTTCGGAGAGTAAAAATTTTGAATTAGGATTTATTTATGATTGTTTGGTGCCTTTACTTTTTGTAACCAAAAAGTAATCCTTCGACTACGCTCGGGACAGGCGCCAAGCTTTTGGAAGTAAAAAACTCACCCCCTACCTACTAAGTAACTAATCATTTACAATACACTGGGGGCTCAAACAGTTTTACCCCCAAACCCCCAAGTTTTTTCTTTATAATTATTTACAAAAAATCTTTCGTTTAAAATTAACCAGTACTACCAAAGCCACCACGATTTTTATTTTGCATATCATCGACTTCTTTCCATTCAGCGGTATCAATTCTGACAAAGATACCTTGTGCTAATCTTTCGCCCCTTTTTACCTCGATATCTTTATCAGTTAGATTTTGTAGCATCAAATGGAGTTCATCATCGTTGCCACAGTAGTCTTGATCGACGATACCAACACTATTTCGCATATTCAACCCCTTTTTTTTAGCCGAGCTGGATCTGGTAGTAACCATAAGCATGTAACCTGGAGGAGTTTCAACTATAAAGTTTGCTGGTAGTAATCTAAAAGAGTCTGCTGGTACAATAGCATCTTCTCTTATGTATAAATCAAAAGCCACAGATCCATCAGTATGATATTCTGGCATTGGCAGTGATTTGTCGATGCGTTTTATTTTTACTTTCATAGCATTGATTCAGATAGGTTTAAAGAAATACTGATTTAAATACTGATTTAAATCAGTATTTAATTTTGTTTATTATTTCATCAATCTGCTTATATAGTTCTTCCAAAGTGCCGTTGTTATCAATAGTGAAATCTGCTTGGTTAGCAATTTCTTTTACTTTACTTTCTGCTTCTTGTTTTCCATCTTCTTGGAATTGTTCCCATGTTTTAGTTTTGTCGTCGGCATTTTCAGAGCGTTCTATTAGGCGTTTGTATCTAAGTTCTTTGTCAGCATTTACAGCTACGAATTTGAATTCCGGTACCTCTCTGAGGTAAGTAATATCAGTGGGTCTGCGTATGCCCTCTATAATAATAAAATCTTCTGTAGAATTTTTTACATCTTCGGCAATTACCCTAGACATTGTGTCATCCCCAAATTCTTGTCTCAATATGGTGGAGATTCCTTGCAGATTTTTTCTGTTTTTTTCTATGTACATTCTGTCTAGAACGTCTCTTAACATATCCGAAAAACGAAAAGAGATTGCATTATTTTTTTCTTTTAAGTAATCAGTAATAGTAGTCTTGCCCGCAGAGATTTCTCCTACTAGGCCTATTATTATTTTCATAGCATTGATTTCACAGATTAAAAAATGGTTAGACTGATTTGTTGGGCCAGGTGGATGTGTACTGTCTGCATTTTACTCCAGCACGGTCGAATAGTTTTCTAGAAGCAATAAAAATATCTTCGTCGTGATATTTGTCACTCTCAAAGATTACTTCTTTGATACTATTTTGTATAATAGCTTTGGCACACTCGTTGCAGGGGAATAATTTTACATATATCCGACAATCCTTGGTTTTGGAATTTGAGTTGAAAATCGCATTGGACTCAGCGTGAACAATATAGGGGTATTTGGTATCAAGCAGGTCACCCTCTCTGTCCCAAGGTAATTCCTCATTCTCTATTCCTCTTGGAAAGCCGTTATATCCCATACCGACAACTACATTTTGATCATTTACGATCACAGCTCCGACTTGGGTGCTAGGATCTTTTGACCTTTCGGCTATCACATAGCTCATCCTCATAAAGCATTCGTCCCAAGATATATAGTCTCCACGTGATTCTTGCATAGTTTTATGGTTAATTTATGTATATATTTTAGCAGAAATGGGGGAGGGAGGCAAGTATTAAAAAATGAGGCCTATACCTCATTTTTTAATATTTTTATTATTCCATTTTTAGCATCTACTTTTATCCGGTCGCCATTTTTTAATCTCCTGAGTGCTCCCCTTACTAAGACTAAATGGGGTATCTTTAGTTCTCTTGAGACTATAGAAAAATGTGATAATATGTTTCCTTGTTCCGTTATGATGGCTCTAGCTTTTTTAAGCAGAGGTAAGAAGTCTTTGGTTATTACTTTGGAAACCATTATGTCACCCTCTTCAAAGTTGTCTTTACTTGGATTTTTAATTATTTTTACATTACCTGTTACTTCTCCTGGACAGCCACACATACCAGTAAGCAGATTTTTTCCTCCAATAGGTGGTGTAAAATCGATATTTTTTAATCTTTCATAAAGTAAAGGGCTATATTCCATAAAGACCACTTCGTTTTTGGGCCAAACCACGAACTCGTAATAACCCTTAAGGTGGTTCATTTCAGTAAACTTAGCATTGTATTTTTTTTTTAGTTTTTCTTTTATTTCTTCATCTTTCACTTCCAATTGTCCCATGGCCTTAAGGATTATCTGGTAAATATTTTTTTTATTATATGTGTCTCCCTTTGTTTTTTTGAAAAAGTTATAAGGAAATACAAAAGGAATTTTTTTATGTAGACCATATGCCAGTTGCCAGAGTTCTCCATTTATTATTTCTCCCCAAACAGAGTTATCTGTAACCACAAAGATACCAGAATACAGAGTGTTTTTGTGGTGAGGTATCAATTCTATATGACTATATTTACTGTGATTAATATCTTGCTTACTAAACCACTTAGCGTTGTTTTTGAAGGTTTTACCTCTTATTCTTAATTTTTTTGAATCAGAATTTTTTGGTATTATTCTCCATGTACAATTTTTATATTTTTTATTTTTAAGCAGTCTCTTAAAATTTTCATTTTTATTAAAGGCGTCGTTTAAAGAAAGTCTTGCTAACTCGGGTATTTTAAGTCCCAAAAGACTGTGTAGATTACCTAGTCTATCCCACTTTGTTTCATCTTCTTCTGTTATTTTGTCTAAATCTACAAATTTTATTTTCTCGAGCCATTCAGTCAGAGATGGCATTTTTTCCTCCATTACCTTCTTTTTATTCATAGTCTGTTTTAGTCAATTTATTTTTATATATTATCGATTTTTCAATTATTTTTTTAGCTACTGATATCGAGTAGGCTGGCCGTAATCCTATGGCCGTTTCTTGACACAACATAATACCGTTTATTCCATCTAATACCATATTAGTCAGACCGTATATATCTGATCTGTAAGGTGTGTAATTATTTATGGTACTTTCAAGAATCTGTGTCGATACAATTATAGGTTTCTTAAGTTTTTGGGCCAATCTTGTTATTTCTTTCTGGATTATTCCAAGATCTTCAAAAGGTAGGTTTACACCCAATTCACCTCTGTCTATCATGATCATATCATAAAAGTCATCTTGACAAATATCTTTTATTCTAGATAAGCCTTCACGATTTTCTATTTTTATTATCTTTTTTGGTCTGTCATTGCCACTAGGTATTTTCTTGTTTAAGTATTTTTTTATTTCTTCATTTGTCTCCAGGTCAATAAAGGAAAAAGCAATAAAATCAGGTTTGATTGTGTTAATTTTATTAATAATTTTTTTATATTTTTCTAACATTTCTTCTTCGGTAAAAAACTGTTCAGCGTTAAAGCTTTTCATGAATCTTATTGCGCCGTTGTTTAATATTTTTACTTTTATGGAGCTGTGGTCAATTATTTGTGTGACCTGCATTGCGATTTCACCATCTCCAATGGTAATGGTTTGGTGTAGTCTGACCTTTTCACCAAGCCTTTCTAGTTGTACGGGTATAAATTGTGTACAGTCAGGACTGTAATTTCCAGAGCGAAGTATAAAATCTTCCCCTTCTCTGACGCCTAATATTTTTGAATCAAAATCACCCAGACGAACCTTTCCAATTGGAAAATCTATTAATATCTTTGCTGATGTGTTGAGATCTTCTATTATTCTTCTGGCTACCTGTATGTGTTTTGAATTAACTTCTATTGAGCGATAAGAAAAATTATAACGGAGCACGTCAGCACCGGCTAATATTATTTTTCTTATTTTATCTTCGGAAAAAGAATTCAATCCGATTCCTGCGATTATTAACATACTATATACAAAAACACCGCTAAGACAGCGGTGTTATTATTTAACTTATTTCAACTCTCACACTAGGCCCCATACTAGAAGTTAGATACAGGTATTTTATGTAAACTCCTTTTACTGTTGGTGGTTTTGCTTTTTTCAAGGCATCTACAAAGGCTTCAAAATTTTTCTTTAGCTCTTTGTCTTCGAAACTAATTTTACCAATTGATTGGTGAATATTACTAGTATCGTCATTTTTGAAAGCAGCTTTACCTTTTTTGATTTCAGTTACCATTTTCTTTACGTCAGCATCGACTGTTCCTGTCTTTGGGTTTGGCATCATTCCTTTTGGTCCCAATACTTTGGCAGCGACAGCTAGCTTTGGCATCATTTCTGGTGTGGCTACGGCTATATCAAAATTTACTTTTCCAGTATCTTTTATTTTTTTGATTTCTTCTTCACCACATATTAGATCAGCACCCGCTTCTTTTGCTATTTTTTCATCTTTTTCGGCTACAAAAGCAGCTACTGTTTTTGTTTTACCAGTACCATGAGGTAAAACAACAGTGGATCTGACTTGTTGTTCAGACTTTTTTGGGTCAGTTCCCAAGCGAACATGTAGTTCGACTGAGGCATCGAATTTTACGGTGCTTGTTTTCTTCACGAGTTCGATGGCTTCGTCTAGAGTGTAGACTTTATCTTTATCGACCATAGTCTTTAGGTCGGACATTCTTTTTGACATAAGATTGTTGTTAGTGGTTCTAGCCCCCTGGATGACAGAGGTCCCACATAAATTAGTATACTATTTATACACTATTTTAAAATATTTGTCAATAGCTTGTTTTTTTAAATAAATCCCGACTTAGCCGGGATTAGATTCATCGGCTATCTGTCCAAATCCTGGTACAGCCTGGTCTATTTTTATTGCTAAACGATCCTGGGCATTCATTGTTTATATTGTTGGTTGGGTAGCAGATAGAATTTCCGTCTTCATTATATAGTATGCTAAAACAATCAGCACAGCCATCGGATTGGAAATAATATATAGTACCGCCGTAGTTACATTTTTCTATAAAAGCTCTAGGGCTTTTGACTGATGAAGAGAGGACAAAGTCTTTTACTACGCCCATCCAGCTTGGTATGGAAGTGTCTACTGTCGGTGGTAGATCAGAAAAAGATTCAGCTTGTTCTGTTTTAGATGTGCTATTTTCTTTTTTGGTCCCACTTATTGGCGCTAGAGTAGTCTCTCCACCAACACAAGCACCTTCATAAGATATTATAATTCCTTGAATTTGAGCTAGACAATTATTGGTATAGGTTAATCCATCTTGACCGCAAATAGGTTCGTATTCAGTCCCACAAGCAGTAAATATATTTATATCTTCTTCTGATCCTGTTTGTTCTGGCAAGGTGCTCTCTCCTGGTGAACAATCTCCAGTATAGAAATCATTTGCTGTGCACTCTGTCAAATCACTAAAACGACAAAAAGATTTTGAACTCTGTGTTTCTTGGTCAAAACGAATAATTAAGTCATGGCCTTGTGATTTGCAAAAAATGTTAGCCGGATCGTCCGCTTTTACTGGTTGTTTTGTAACAACTGGTGTGGAGGTCGGAGTCGTTGGGTCTATCTCAATATCCTTTTGTCCACAACCAGAAATTATAAGGACTAGTGTAATCAGGAAAATAGAGAAGATTATTTTTTTCATATTATTTTTTTAAGAAATTTTTTTCTAAAAATTTAAATCCAGTAGCCACTCCTAATGCAATTAAAAAAGAAAATATCACTCGGTAACTAAAAAATTTTGGACCAAAATAACTAATTTCTAGTAATATTCTACCAGGGCCAATTAAGGTCTGGCTAGTTATGAATGCTACCAGTATGCTTAGCGGCACACCTTTGTCCTTTAGGGATTTTAGAATTGGCAAGTAAATCAGGAGTGGTCCAGGGGTAAAAAGCCCAACAGCGGCAGTTTTGGCAAAGTTTTTTTCTGTTTCTTCGGTCAGTTTTTTTATTTTTGTTTCTGAAAAATACATCTTTATAATTTGCGAAAAAATAATAGCCAAAATTAGTACTGGTAATATTTTTACAAAATCTAATAAAGTTGTACTTAATATCTCTATCATCATATTAATACTTGTATAGCAAAAGCAGAAAGAATAATGAATATTGTGCTCAGTACAAAGCGAGCTGTGAAAAATCTAATTCCAAATAATTTTATTTCCAAAATATCTCTTATGATTGACTCACCAATTACCTCTCCACAAATGAGTGCAAAAACTATTCCATAGTCAGCCCCCTTCGTAAAAAGGGCGAAGGCAATTGGATAAGTAGCATAACGGGGGATTGGTAAAATTATTCCCAGTAGTGCAGCCAGAGGAATTGAAATAAATAGATTTTTTCCTAGTAGGCTATGTACAATTTGTTCTGGTATAAATAATTTTATAAGAGTACCAAAAAAGACAGCTAACAAAAAAATTGGCAAAATCTTTTTCGTTTCTTGCAAAGATCCAAAAAATATTTGGTTGATTTTATTTTTTCTTTTTTGATTTAGTAACATCGTTTTGAATTTTACCTGCTGTGTAAGATTTTATATTTTCAACTGTGGTACTAATAATTCTTTTTAGTGCCCCAGCACTATTAAAAGCATTGTGTGGTGTAACTATTGTATTTTCATGCTCCACAATCATTTCATTGATCTGAGTCATCTTTAGTTGCTTGGCAGTAATATTTTTTTCAAGAAGTTTTTCTTGGTGTGCAATTAGATCTTCTTCTTCCAATACATCTAGCCCTGCTCCAGCAATATGTCCACTATCTAATCCCTGGAGGAGTGCTTCTGGATCGATTAGTCCACCACGGGCAGTATTTACTATATATACACCTTTTTTCATTTTCTTTATTTCCTTTTTGGATATCATATGGTAAGTTTCGGGAAATAGAGGTACGTGCAAAGATATTATATCTGAGGTTTTTAGTAATTTATCCAGTGAAGTGTAGGAAAAATCATGTTCCTTTTCCAATTGCTTATTGGGAAATTTGTCGTAGCCAATGATATTGGAATGAAAGCCATCTAGCATGTCTACTAGGTGCATGCCGATATGTCCGGTACCAATTATACCAATAGTTTTATCTTTTAGATCAATTCCTTCTAGGTTATCGTAATTGTAAAAACCATTTTTCACTCGCTTTATTGATCGGTAAAACTTTCGTGTCATGCTAAGAATAAAAGTTAGGGCATATTGTGCTACTGTATTTTCTCCATAAGCCGGTACATTGCGTACAGATATCTTTCTTCTTTTTGCTTCTTTTAAATCAATATGATCATAACCTGTCGATGTTGTTACTATGAGTTTTAGTTTCTTTAGAGAATTGAATATTTTTTTGTCTACTTTGGAATCTACAAAAACTCCCAATACTTCTGTGTCAGGGTCAATATTTTCGGACTTTATCTGTCCGTCATGTATCGTTAATTTGTGATCTCGCATTTTACCACGTAGATACTTTTTCATGGTGGGTGGGACTGTATAAAATGCACAGTTTAGTTTTTTCATAAGATAAAAGCTTCAAAGGCCAGAAAGGCTCTTTAATTAAGTATGTTATTATTATAGCAAGAAAGCGTATATAAAAAAAGGGTTTTAAATGTCTGAAAGGTTAGAAGTGTCTTTAAAAAAAGAATTGGCCAATTAATTGGCCAATTCTTTTTTGATATAAATTTAAGCGGAATATAGTTCCATATCAACAAATTCTGGCTCAGTCTCACCAACAAACTCAGTTCTGATTGAGCCACTGAATCCCGGGTCAATAAGTGGAGAATTGATATGTTGTGGGTCTATCCCTTTTTCAAAAGCGCTCTGCGGTGTATAAGTTTTAATTAGTCCCGCTAGATTTTCTGCTAGTTTTACTGGGTGAGTCTCCCTAAGATGGAAGTGTGGTGCTTGGCTGTTTGGTTTGTACTCTCTAAGCATCATTTCTAAATCTTTTTTAGATCTCAGTTTTACTACTTCTTCCGGTGGATAAATTGGTATTTCTAAACGTTTACTTGTTAGAAAGAGCCGTACAAAATGTGCTTTTTCTGTTTCGTTTTCCGCTAATTGGTTACCTTGTTCATCTATTAGACAATAATTTTCTCCATAGATTCCGCCGATATTAAATTTACCATCTTTTATTAATTGCAAAAGCCCATCTCCCTGTTGTTGGTTTTGTTCATCCATATGGTAGAGTCGTCCAATTTCATTTGAGAAGTCAAAACAATTACCTGTGAGACCTGCCATAGTAATAATAATCTCAACCTCCTCGCCTTTTTTAATTTTTTCTAAATCTTTTTGTGTCAAGCTATTTTGTCTGTATTTGTCGTCCGTATCCTTAAAAAGATCAATTACTACACCAGCCTGAGCCAAATAACTGCGAGTGGATAAATCAATATTTTCAAGATCTATATTGTCTAAGTCAATATTTGGAGGGAAGGAGTTTTTGTCTATCATTACTCTAGCTTCACCCGATTCGTGCCCAACTAAAAAACCATTTCCGTCACGATCTTCTTGTGTTAATTCCATACTCAAATCGCGACCTGCCCAGGAATTGCCCAGTGTCCATGATTTTTCTTTTTGCTCTAATTCCTCTCTCGGGAATAGTAATCGTTCACCTTCTGTCATATTTTTTTATTTTATTGTACTAATTATACCACTGGTCTATAAAAAAACAACCCCACTTTTGTGGGATTGTTATTTGTTATCTGAAAACTGTTAACTGTTTACTCTACTTTCACACCCATCTGTCTAGCAGTACCTTCAATAATCTTCATAGCTGCTTCGATATCGTTGGCGTTCAAGTCTGGCATTTTTTTCTCGGCAATTTCTTTTACTTGAGCTTTGGTAAGTTTACCAGCCTTATCCTTTAGTGGATTGCCAGCACCTTTTTTGATGCCTGCTGCTTTCATGATGAGAGCACTAGCTGGAGCTACTTTGGTAATGAAGTCAAAAGTACGATCTTCATAGACGCTGATAATAACAGGTACAATTTCACCAGCCTTGTCTTTGGTGGCTGCGTTGAATTGAGTACAAAATGCTTGGATGTCTAGTCCATGTTGACCAAGAGCTGGTCCGACTGGAGGAGCTGGATTGGCAGCACCACCTTTGATTTGTAGTTTAATTTGTGTTGTTAGTTTTTTAGCCATATATTTAGCTTTCGGCTTTCAGTCATCTGACTTTAGCCATTTTATATTTTAATTATAATACCCACCGAGAAGCTTACTTATTTGTAACAGCGGGTGTGTTGTTAATACTTTTTATTAGGGCGTTTATTTTTTTACCTAGAATGTGGCTCGAATCATATACATAGTCAAATCTTTCTTGGCTTATATAATTTTGATCTAGTGCAATATAACAAGCAGATATAACCTCTAACATCGAGGTATAAGCGATACGCAGAAATCTGATAAACTCTATGTCCGATTTTCTTTCAGAGCCTTCAGCAATATTTAACATTATTGATACTACAGCTCTGTTTGTCTGGCTAGTAAGACCAAACTTTTCATTATCTGGATATTCTTTTGTAATCGTATAGATTAGTTTGACAAACTGTCTTGATATTTGCCAAACCTTCAGTTTTTCAAATTTATACGCCATGTTGTTGCTGATAGCAGAAAGCCGATAGCCGATTATGTTTTCTTTACTTGTAATGCGTCTAGTTCTACCGGAGTTTCTCGGCCAAACATTGATACTAGTACTTTTACTTTGCCACGAGCGTCATCCACATTACTGATTTTGCCATCAAAGTTTTTGAATGGTCCGTCTGTAATTTTGACAGAATCGTTGATTGCCATATCAATTTTGTGGGTTGGTTCTTCTATCTTCATTCTACCTTGCAAGCTGGCCATTTCTTTTGCATCAATTGGGGTAGGTGTAGTACCAGATCCAATAAAGCCAGATACATTCGGAGTGTTCCTAACTACATACCAAGAATCATCTGTTACTACCATTTCAACCAAGACATAACCAGGGAAGATTTTTTCTTCTATGGTCTGTCTTTTGCCATTTTTTATTTTAATTTTCTTCTCCTTTGGTACCATAACAGCAAAAATTTTGTCCTGCATGTCAAAGGAGTCTATTCTTTGTTCTAGGTTGCGTTTTACATTTTCCTCGTAACCACTATATGTGTGGAGTACATACCAACGTTTTCCGAGGTCTAGGGTTTGTTTAGCCATACGTGTTTATTTTTTTAAATAATCCAACCTAGTACAATATTGAAGATGTAATCTAATATACCGAAAAATATTGCTACGCCAATACTCATACCGATTACGATTAGAGTGTAGGTAATAATTTGTTTTTTGGTTGGCCAAACGACTTTTTTCATTTCGCTAAAAGCTCCTTTGAAATAGTCGCGTATTTTTTCTAGTAAATTCATATACAAAATTTTTGTATCTAAAAACGGCCCTTGGCCGCATATTTATTTATGTATACATTATAGTATATATTGAGATTTTTGTCAAGTGTGGTGGGTGGATAACGTCTATGTATTCATTTTATAGAGTTTAGCGCTTTTCCAAAGCAATTCAAAATGCTCCAAATAACCCTTTGCTATGGCCTTGTTGCGGATTTGGATAATGGTGACGTTATCTGCATATATCTCAATACTAATGAGTTCTGGTGTTATTCTAGTGTAAGTAGGAGAAGAGAGCCCACCTTCCATGGTTTTGAGGATGTTTTCCTTTTCTTTTGCAAACTTTTGTTTGAATATATCTGAATGCTCCTGGGGTGAAATAAGATATTTTTTCACTTTTTTCTTTTTGAGTAAATCAACATATTTTGGGTATAAATCTCCAAGAATACGATAAAAATCTGTATCTGGTGCACCACCAATAATACGCATAATACCATCATTTCGCTTGGCTGACTCAATAATATCCTTCAAATTATCAAAAAATCCCTTTTGCCCGTAGAGGGTTCGTACTTCTATGCGATCTACTCCTGAAGTCTGTAGGCGCATGAGCTCTGGCATGATCTGTTTGACTTGATTTTCCTTTTCTTCAACAATCTTCATGATTGAGGTAGGGGAGGAGGCTTGAAAGTATTTTCTATTATTCTTTATAACAAAAGAAACAAGTTTTTTTGCTTCTAATTTTTCTAGTGCCTCATATACAAGTTGTCTGTGTAGTTTTGTGGCGCTCACAATAGGGCCAACGTTTGTCATGCCAATTTTGAGTAGCTCAGTATAAATACAAGCTTCATTTTTTGATAGCCCAATTTTTTGTAAGTTGTCAAGTATATTCATATAGGCTTATTATAGCATAGTTTTTGATATTTGTCAATATGTGATGACAATAATGTATTATTGTCATCAATAATACTTGACAAATATATAAAAATGTGTTACTATATGCTGTTAGCTTTTTTAAAATCAGTTATCTAACGCTACTTCTTAACCGTTTTGGCACGCTCTGTGCAACTGCGTGGTGCAGTGGTGTGGGGTGCACTAAACAAGGAGAATTATCATGGGAAGAAAGAAGATTGATTTCTTGGCTTACTGTAGAAAATTAAATATTTCCTGCAAGATTTCCTGTTCTATCCCCATTCGGGAAGTCTTGGAGGACATTTCTCCAACCGACTTCCATGTCAAGGATCTAGAGTGGGTTTCGTTCCTCAACGAGGGTGAGACATTGGTCACAGGTATGGTGATACGTGAGCGTGCAGGTGAGCTCAATGCCAAATTTGGCCTCTCGGACGTGAAACGTTTCCTTGATGGGCAGATTGACATTCCGACCGAGTTTAAGGGCAAGAAGTACATCATTCTGGCTGGAACTGTCTTGTGGAGCCCCTCCGACGGCCCCTGCTTTCCTTGTCTCTGCTGGGGCCGTGGTGAGTTGTGCTTGTTTCCCTATTGGTGGTCCGGTAGAGACTTTAATGTTGATGGTCTGCTTCCTCGTCGCAAGTAGTTACTTGATCCCTTGTATCCTCGGCACTAGAGGATGTTTGGGTCATTTGACCATTTGGTTGCCCTCCAACAGGCGGGCTCGCTCGCATCGGTACGATTCTGATACTTATCAGAACGACCGGTGCGAGCTCTTTGTTTTTGTGATGTAATATATTAGAGAGATAACGTCTCTAAAACAGATTCAATCCTAGTTAGTTCTGTTGCGACAGCTAGTGCCTTTACTTTTTGTAACCAAAAAGTAATCCTTCGACTACGCTCGGGACAGGCGCCAAGCTTTTGGGAGTAAAAAACTCACCCCCTACCTACTAAGTAACTAATCATTTACAACAGACTGGGGGCTCAAACAGTTTTACCCCCAAACCCCCAGGTTTTTTCTGTAGCAAGCTGTGTGTATCGGTTGTTGTAAACGATAAAAAACTACCAACGTGAGCTGGTAGTTTTGATACGTGTTATGTGTTACATGAAATTAAATATCCAAATTCTCTACACTTTTCGCATTAGTCTGGATAAATTTCTTTCTTGGTGCCACCTCTGCTCCCATGAGGATATCAAAGATCTCACTAGCTTTTTCTGCATCTTCAATTACTACTCGCTTCATAAGTCTACTTTCTGGATTCATAGTAGTGTTCCAGAGTTGGTCAGGATTCATTTCACCTAGACCTTTGTAGCGTTGAATATTTAGTTTTGGTTTTTTGGTTTCAGTCTTTCTAGTTTTACCAAGTTTTTCATTTTCATCTTGTTTTTCTTCTGTCTCTTCTATAATTTCTAGATCTTCATCACTTACACCATGTTTTTTCTTGTATGCAACCAAGGCTTCCTCATCATAAAACCACTCAAATTCTTTTCCTTTTTTGATACTATAAAGAGGTGGTTGTGCAATATATACGTGTCCTCCATTTATTAGGTCTGGGAAGTAGCGGAAGAATAGTGTCAAAAGTAGTGTTCTAATATGTGAACCATCGACATCAGCATCAGTCATGATGATAATTTTGTCGTAGCGTAATTTTGTAATGTCAAATTGCTCACCAATATTAGTACCCATGGCAATAATAAGCGACTTTAGTTCGTTATTTGTTAAAATCCTATCAATTCTAGCGCGTTCTACATTCAAAACCTTACCACGCAGAGGTAGGATAGCTTGTGTTTTTCTGTCGCGTCCTTGCTTGGCAGAACCACCAGCAGAATCACCCTCTACAATATATAGCTCAGAATTGCTTGCATCTCTAGATGAGCAATCAGCAAGTTTGCCCGGCAAAGTAAATCCTTCCAAAGCGCCTTTTCTTAGGACTGTCTCTCTGGCCATACGAGCAGCATTTCTAGCTCTTGCAGCCAAAAGACATTTGCCCAAAATTCCCTCAGCATCTTTTGGATTTTCTTCCAAAAATATCATTAGGGCCTCAGCAAATACGCTTTCAACAACTGGTCTTACTTCTGGATTACCAAGTTTTGATTTGGTCTGTCCTTCAAATTGCGGTTCTGGAATTTTTACAGAGATTATAGTAGTTAGACCTTCACGAGTATCTTCACCAGATAAGTTGGTATCTTTTTCTTTTAAAATATTTTTGTTGCGGGCGTAAGTATTTAGTGTTCTGGTAAGAGCCGATCTAAAACCGGCGACGTGCATTCCACCTTCTGGGTTGGTAATATTGTTGGCAAAGGCGTGCAAGCTTTCTGAATAGTCATCAGTATATTGCAAAGCAATTTCTACGCTTACATCACCTACTTGTTTTTCTACATAAAAAATATTTTCATGCTTTGCTTCACGATTTTTGTTGATGTGCTTTACATAACTAGCAATACCGCCCTCAAAATAAAATTGGTATTTGTTAATTGGGAGTTGTACAGAGGTCTTGTCTTCTTCTTTTTCTTCTGTACTTCTTTCGTCGGAAATTACTAAATGCACACCTTTTGTGAGATAGGCTTGTTGTCGCAAATGATCGATAACTGTTTTCCAAGAAAAATTGGTAGTCTCAAAAATTTTTGGATCAGCATGGAACATAATAGTCGTGCTGGTGTCCTTGGCTTTTCCTATGGCCCTAACTTTTTTGGTCGGTTTACCATATTTGTAGTCTTGTTCCCAAATTTTACCGTCGCGATGAACGATAGCTTTCAAATCAGTCGATAGCGCATTTACAACCGACACACCTACACCATGAAGACCACCCGATACTTTGTAGCCACTGTCACCAAATTTACCACCAGCATGAAGTTGGGTCAAAACTAATTCTAAAGCACTGACCTTTTTCTTTGGGTGAATGTCGACTGGAATACCACGACCGTTGTCAGTAACAGATACCCAATGATCTGGCAGGAGCTTGATGATTACTTTATCACAATATCCAGCCATCGCTTCATCAAAAGCATTGTCAACTACTTCCCAGATCATGTGATGTAAACCAGTAGCACCAGTGGAGCCAATGTACATACCTGGACGTTTTTTTACAGCTTCTAGACCTTCTAATACCGTAATATTTTCGGCACTATAACCTCCACTAGCTTTCGGTTTTTTTACCGCACTAACTTTGGTAGGTTTAGCCATTTTTTTTAGTACTGGCTTTTTTTTGGTCGGTTTTTTGGCGGTCACTCTTCCTTTTGACACTCGTTTGATAGGCATAAATTTGTTTAACTATTTATTGTTTATTAGATTTTACTTGCTATATTGTAGCATAATTAGCACTTTTGTACAAGAGTGTCTCGTACAAAATACTGGATTAAAAATAATATTTGTAGTATAATATGTGTGCTATGTTTAAAAAGAAAGAACAATCAAAACTGGAGCGCTATGAAGATGTCACTGGGGAATTTACCAGTAGTGCACTCAAGTGGGGTGAGTGGTATGTGCGTCACAAAATATTGTTACGCAAAATTGTGATTGGCACTCTGTCTACCTGGTGTATAATAACAGTTGGCTATGGTTTGGGTTATTTTGTGTACTATTATTCCTACGGTTATTTTCAAGATCAAAAAATGGCTAGTCAGCAACTTGTTGAATTGGGTAATTTAAAAAATACCCGCGGATTATTTCAAGCCAAAGATTTACAAATTGGTAATGTAGAAGTTTATAATAGTGTCAGCGAAGAACTGTTCGATTTTGTGGCTCGTGCTTCCAATCCAAATGATAGGTGGATAGCAATAGTAACTTATAAATTTGCTTTTTCTGGTGGCGAGACCGAATTGGCAGAGACAATTCTTTTACCAAAAGAACAAAGACCAATAGTTTATTTTGGTTTTGAACCAGATGCTTATCCGGCGAGCCCTAGATTGATAGTAGAAAATGTAAAGTGGAAAAGTATAAGTGCTCATGCCATAAAAGATGTAGATAGTTTTATTGCAAATAGAACTAATTTTCTCGTAGAAAATTTTCAGTTTACTCGGGCCAGTAGATCACAAGGGGTACCAAATCATATGATAGAATTTGATATTTTTAATGACACTGCTTACAATTACTGGGAGCCTGCATTTTATGTAGAGCTGATAAAAGGCAATAGAACAGCGGGTATTATTTATTTTGTGGCCAGCGAATTTCAAGGCCAAGAAGAACGTCATGTGGATTTGCGTTCTTATATAAAGAATTTGGATGTTTCCAATATAAAAATTTGGCCAACATTGAATATTTTTGATAACAGCGAATACATGTCCGTTGGTCTGTAATTAAATATGGGATAAGAAGGCTTGAGAAGCTTTTAGAAGTAGAGAGGGCTTTTGCTTTCCAATCTTCTTAATTTTTCTAAGTCCTCTTGTCCTATTTTTTATGAAAACTTTGTCTAGTTTATTTTCCTCATTGCGTAATTTTGATTGGCTTGTTTTGGCGTTGGTATTGGTTTTGGTTTCTATCGGACTGTCTTCTATTTACAGTATAGATTTGTCACGCGGAGAAGACTCTAGTTTTTTATCTACCCAGTTTTTAGCGACAATTTTAGGATTAGGCCTGTTTTTTATTGCTGGATTTTTGCACGTGGCGTTTTATCGTTCCTCGGCAAAGTTAATTTATTTACTGTCTTTGGCTCTGTTAGTTTTGGTTTTGTTTTTTGGTGCTACTATCAGAGGAACTACCGGTTGGTTCCGGGTGGCAGGATTTTCTTTTCAGCCGGCTGAGTTTGCCAAATTGGGTTTAGTAATATTTTTGGCTTGGTGGATATCAAAGCAAGCACGCAGGTTTGATCGTTGGCAATTTATTTTGACATCTGGCTTTTTTACACTATTGTTGGCGGGGCTTATAATCTTACAACCAGATTTGGGTTCGGCTTTGGTATTAGTTGGTGTTTGGTTTGGTATATTGTTTTTGACAGGTACAAAAAAAAGATTTATTTTTTTTCTTGTTGGAATTTTTTTGATCACCACCTTGTTTAGTTGGTTCTTTCTTTTCAAACCTTATCAAAAAGATCGATTACTAACTTTTGTTGATCCAGGTCGTGATCCGCTAGGTTCGGGATACAATGTGACACAATCTATAATTGCTATTGGTTCGGGTCAGTTTTTGGGTCGAGGTCTAGGTTTTGGCTCGCAGAGTCAATTGCATTTTTTGCCAGAAGCACAGACTGATTTTATTTTTTCTGTTATTGCCGAAGAGCTCGGGTTTATTGGTGTTTTTATTATTTTATTATTTTATTTTTTATTGTTGTGGCGTCTTTTTTCAATTGGAAAAAATTGTAATGATGACTTTTCTGCTTACTTGGTTTTGGGAATAATGCTCTTATTTTTCATTCAAATTATAATTAATATCGGTGGTGCAACTGGGTTTTTACCTGTTACTGGTGTTACTTTGCCATTTTTGAGCTATGGTGGTTCATCTTTGTTGATAAATTTCTTATTACTGGGTATTGCCGAGAGTGTAGCTCGTAGCACCTAATAACTATATGTACTAGAGCGATGAGGTGCTCGGGTGATAAAATGGTCTTGACTTTTTTTAATATAGATGCTAAAATATTGTTCACTAGTATGAATCCAAAAAAACCAATTAATAATCCAATTCAAGAGGGTTTGCGCCTAATCAATCAGTGCCCTGTGTGTAAGGGTAGTTATGAACCAGATGAGAGCAATATCTTGAAAGAAAAAGGCTCTACACACCTAGTTCATATTACCTGTCCTCATTGTCATAATTCTATATTGGCAGTGGTATCAGCTACTGCTATGGGGCTAAGCTCTGTTGGTATGGTAACTGATCTAAAAGCGGGGGATGTTCTAAGGCTTTATAGCCGTGAGACTATTACCGAAGATGAATTATTGAATTTTCATCAACTACTAAAGACAAATAAAATTTTAAATTTATAAATACTAAATAAAAAATATGACACTTAGTTTTACAGCAAAAAAAAGAGAGGGAAAACCTGATGAATTACGCGCCGAGGGTAATTTACCCGGTGTACTATACGGACCAGAAATAGAGGCTATTTCTTTGGAAGTCGATAGGGTGATTTTTGAAAAAATGTATGCAGAGGCTGGTGAGTCTAGTTTGATTGATTTTAATGTTGAGGGTAGTAAAGATGAGCCTACCAAAGTATTAGTTCAAGAAGTGGTATATGATTCTATCAAGCAAATTCCAGTTCATTTTGATCTACGTCAGATCAAGATGGGTGTAGAAATGGCTGCTACTATTGTTATTCGCTTTGTAGGTGAGTCACAAGCTGTCAAAGAAGGTGGAACACTCAATACCGCTATGGATAGTTTGAATGTAAAATGTTTGCCAAAGGATTTGGTTGGTGAAATAGAAGTTGATCTTGGCGCTTTGGAAACATTTGATCATGCTATTCATGTGAAAGATATCAAATTCCCAGAAGGTATTATTGTAACTGATGATGAAAATGGTCTTGTAGCCAAAGTTGCTGCTCCTCTTACAGAAGAGCAATTGAAAGCTATGGACGAAGCTGAAGCTCCAAGTATTGAAGATGTTGTAGTGGAAGGCGAGAAGAAAGAAGAAGGTGAAGATGAAGGTGGAGAAGAAAAGAAGGAAGAAAAGCCAGCTGAAGAAAAGAAGGAAAAAAAGTAATCCATGAGTTCTAGAAGAATACGAATTACATAAATACGAAACCCGCTTCAAAATTATTGAGCGGGTTTTTGTATATTAACAAAAATCATTATTTGTAGTAGAATATAAGTTATATGAAAAAGAAAAAAATAAAAAGTAAATTTATCCCGCCTTTGGCAGGGATCCCGTCCAAAGGCGGGAAAAAAAAATTAGTTCAGTATTTACCAGATGAAATTAGTTTTATCTATGTTTTGGCTGGAATTGTTTTTGTTGTGGCAGTGGGGTTGTTAGTCTGGTTTGGGTGGGGGTATATGAAAAATAAAATCTTTGTTGGCTCTAGTAGTGCTTGGACAGTGCTAGATAATGAAGAAAAATACGAAGATTGTGATTATAGAAGAAAATTAGATGGAGTTTGTGTGGATTCGCAGGAAGATGTTAATCCAAAATTAATTGTAGTAATGATAGAAAATCATACCGAGGCTAGACCACAGTCAGGATTGGTAGATGCCAGTATTGTTTACGAAGCTCCGGTAGAAGCCAACTACACTAGATTCCTTGCAATCTATCCAGAGGGTATTGAAATAGAAAAAGCCGGACCAGTGAGATCAGCTCGTCCGTATTATTTGGACTGGATATCTGAATATGGTGATCCTATGTATATGCATGTCGGAGGTTCTCCAGAAGCACTGGAACTAATAAAGCAATACAATATCTTTGATATAAATGAAATGAGACGTGGTTGGTATTTTTGGCGAAGTACTGACAGATATGCTCCACATAATACCTATACCTCATCGGATTTATGGGACAAGGCTTTAGATGATTATGAAGATTATTATCTAACACAAGAGTACGAAGGTTTTAATTTTCTTACTTCATCACCTGAGGATGCGAGTACCACGACATATGCTAATGAAGTAACTGTGAGTTTTCTTCCGCCGGTTTATGAGGCAAGATGGAAATTTAGTTCTTCTACTGATAAATATACCCGTTTTCAAATGGAAGGAACTCACCGCGATCAAGATGGTAGGAAAATAAAAGCCGATACAATTATTGTTCAGCATGTTGAATCACAAATTTTAGATAGTGTTGGTAGAATAGCAATAGATACAATTGGCGAGGGGGATGTGGAAGTTTTTTATGATGGATTAGTGTTTGGTGGTACTTGGAAAAAAGAAGACAGGACTTCGCGCACAAAATTTTATAATGAAAGAGGTGAAGAAATAAAATTAAAACCGGGTAAGATTTGGATTGAGGTGGTGAACGGGAGGGGGAGCGTAGAGTATAATTAATACTATGACAATAATAATTTTTCTAACAATTTTTATCCTCACTTATTTGGCAATATTTTTTCAGCCATTTAAACTGAAAGAGAGTTGGTATGGTTTTGGTGGGATAGTATTGCTTTTGGTCTTTGGTATTATTACTTTTCCAGATATTTTTTTGGCGTTATCCAATTTTGGTGTTGTAAAACCTTATACAATTTTGATTTTCTTTTTTTCTTTTGCAATTTTATCTGTTGGTCTGGATAAGCTTGGTTTTTTTGAATACTTATCTATCAAAGCAGTGCACCTAGCCAAGCACGATGGTCTAAAACTATTTAAGTATTTATTTATTCTGTCAGCACTTACATCTTATATAGCTGCCAATGACATTGTGATTTTGACACTTACTCCCTTTGTATTGTACTTTGCTAAATACAGCAAGATAAATCCAAAGGCATATTTGATTACCATGTTTGTCGTGGCAAATACCGCCTCTATTGGTCAGATTACATCTAACCCTACCAACTTTATTGTGGCAGAAGCTTATGGTATTCCTTTTTTACAAAATTTATTATTGATGTTGATTCCAATGGTTTTGGGATTAAGTGTAATATATTTTATTTTGAAAAAAGTTTTTTATAAAGATTTCAATATTAAGTTTAAAGAAAAAAAAGTAGATTGGGGTAATATTATAACTAATAAATTTCAATGTAGAGTATTTTATTTTATTTTGATTTTGGAAATGTTTTTCTTCGCTTTGGCTCCACTTTTTAAACTTGATTTGTGGGTGATAGCTCTAGTTGGTACTGCTATAGCTCTCTTAATTTCTAGAATAAATTTAAAAGATTTGTTTGGGCGACTTCCTTGGAATGTAATTTTGCTAGTTACGACACTGTTTATTATAATTTCAGGTTTTATTCACACAGGAATCTATGATTGGTTTGTTAATTTTTTATCGGGTGTAAATTTGTCAGGTGGATACTTTGAGTTTTTGGGTCTTACTGCTATTATTTCTGTTTTGGCAGGACTATTTAATAATATTCCAGTGACAACACTGCTTACTTCACTATCAATCTCAATCCAAAGTGGATCAGATTTGATTATGTCCTACGCAATTATTATTGGATCCAATGTAGCCGCCAATGTCACAGTACTCGGATCGCTTGCAGGTATTATGTGGTATCATTTGATTCGAGAAAAAGAATATAAAGTTAGTTTGTTGGAATTTAGTAAATATGGATTATTAGTTTCTGTTCCGTTTGTGGTGATTGTTACGATTGTTTTGTTAGTGGAGTTTGTGGTTTTTGGCTTGGTTTAAAATTTCAAAAAATAAAAAACCATCCCGATTTATTCGGGATGGTTTTTGGATCTCTAATTTTTATCTTTTTGATTTAGTACGTACTATAGTAAGTACTATTTAATCTAGATAAAAATCACAGATCCTTTCCCGTCATTTGTACATTATGTACGCGCAGACGGGGGGCGTTAAAGAACGATACTGTTTTGGATTGGTTGAGCCGGAATGACTCGGAGTACTACGGAATGGAGGCTACGATGCGTAGGCCTCTTTTGCTGCAGTTATGGCTTGGGCCATTACATCCTCGCGGGGGAGCTTCCCATCTTCGACCATCGTGGCCAGTCGGGTGAGTTCACGGACCAGACCTTCTTTCTCTCGTCTGTCCTGATCCTTCGCCAGAAGCAAGAGTTGAGCCGATACAGGACTATTGACAACGAAAGTTTGGAGTCCGACTACAACAGTCCACTGCTTGGGCGCACCATCTTCGCCCGGGAACAGAGTGTGAGTCAACCACCCGCCGTCGTTGGAATGGGGTACGAACGCATTCTCGCGTAGACCACGATGATTCTGGTCCTTGAGGTATTTGTTGATGCGATTTACTGCATCATACAGACAATCGTAACCTCGCTGCCCTTTGATAATGTAAGGGCGTCCTTCGAAGTCGTAAATCACAGCCGTCCCGTTGTTCGAGTCATAGGCTCCGTTCCACTTGAGCCCCAATTTTTCGGGGTCGAGAATGGAATCCACTCCAGCTATTGGGAGGGGGGTCATTCCCCCCAGGTCCAGGGTGAAAGAGGCATCCAAGAAACCTATCTCCGAAAGGATGCTTTCGATAACTTCGTTGATCTTTTTGGCGCTCATCATGCACCTCCTTGGTATCTTGCGAGCGAGCTGTCTAGGACGATCCTAGAACAGACATAGTATAATAACACAAAAAAGCCCTCTTGTCAAGGGCTTGGGAGAATATTTGGCTTATTTTAGCCAAAAATTAGTTATTTTTTATTATAACAACTCTGTCTAATCCAGCCAAATCTGGTTTTATTTCAATTTTAGCATTAGGAAGGCATTTTTTGATGAGAGTTTTTATTTCCATTGATTGGTTAGGATCTATCTCAAAAAAGCAAGCAAGTCTGCAAGTTTGCAAGTCTGCAAGTTGTTCTAGAAGTTCTTCGTAAAGTGCTAGACCTTGTTTTTTGGCGATTAGGGCGAGTTTTGGTTCATGATGAATGGAGGGTTCGTTTTCGAATTGTTTTTTTGTGATGTAGGGCAAGTTTGCAGTTATTATGACTGAAGACTTAGGACTTATGACAGAAGACTTTAAAATTGGTGAAAGTAGGTTTCCATAGAGAAATTTTATTTTGCCTGCCACGTGAGCCGAGCCGAGCGAGGCTTTTACGTGGTGTTTTTTTGCGTTTCTTTTGGCGATACGTAATGCTCGACGAGAAATATCGGTTGCAAATGTTTGGATGTTTGGATGTTTGGATGTTTTAATAATGCTGATTGGAATACAACCAGATCCAGTTCCGACATCCACAAGTGTAATCGGTTTATGTGTCTGAGTATTTATATGTTTAATCGCTTCTTCTACTAATACTTCAGTGTCTGGTCGTGGTATTAACACATTTTTATTTACAAAAAAATCTAGTCTAAAGAATTCTTTATTTCCAGTAAGATAAGCGAACGGAATTCCTTTGGATCTTTTAGACACAAATCGTTTGTATTTTGTTTCTTGTATCTTGGACACTTTAGTTTTAGGATGCGACAAAACAAACTCACGAGATTTTTTGAGAGTGTGTGCAATCAATAACTCAGCATCGAGCCGATCAATTGTTTTATTGGATTGTAGAAGTTGTTGAATCGTTTTTGACATAAGTATACAGATAGTAATTTCCAGCAATCGGTGCTTTTATTTTATCTTTTTGAATTATAAAATTATTTTTTTCCAAAACTTTGTCTAAAGAAGCCATATAGTTGTAATCGCCTTGAAGTAAAATAATTTTGTTGTATTGATTTAGTTTATATTTTGTGAACCAGTAATCATTTTCAGCTTCAGAAAAATCTAAATATAAATAATTTTTTTGAGTAACTAATTCGTCCCAGCTCATATTATCCTCACGTGCTAGATCAAAAGCATAAGTTTCAAAAGGTAGATCAAGATATCTATCAATTTGGGTGCGTAGAATAAAGTTGTTGTAAATAAGAGCTATACCATCTTCTTCGTTATATTGTTTTTCAATATAGTTCTCAACTTTTGACCATGTAGTAAGTGGTATGTACTCAAAAGCGTTATAAATACCGATTAGACAAAAGCTAGCAATGATACAAGTGGCTATTTTTTTGTTGGTTAGTTGTAATAGGCAGTAAGATATAATTAATACCCAAAATGGTATAGTATAAATAAGAAGTTTCACGTGCCAGATACTAAAGAGAATCGTAATTAATATCGGGAGAATAGCAAATGTTAAGAAAGTAGCGTATTTTGTATCTGATTTTTTTATACGTAAAATACTAAATACTATAATCAGGATGACTAAAATACTTACCATAAGAAGTCCCCAGTTTATATATTGTATGCCAGCTATGAGAGTAATAATTGTGCCAGTGATTGATCTAAAATCTTGATGTTGATTCAAAAGCCAAGCTTTTTCCAAATGATTATGTCGTTTTATCAAAAAAGATGGTATCAACCAAGAGGCACCTATTATAAAAGGAATCAAATTTATTTTTAGCCATTGAACAAATTTTTTATAGTCAATTATTACTATTACTATGGCTTGTGTAAAAATGAGAAGAACGGCCGATAGATGTGATAGTAATAAGAGTGTGTTTGTTAGGCCTAAAAATATTTTGTCTCCCTTTTTGCAAATAGTAGTAAAAAATATTTTATAAAAATAATAAGTTGATAAAGATGAAAGTAACATTAATAGCGAATAGACTCGAGCAGTGGCTGACCAAAATATATTATAAGAGTGTAGGCTAATAAAAAAAGCACTAACAAGCGCTACATTTTTGTCCCAAATTAATTTTGCTAAATAATAGACAGATACTATTGTGGAGGTTCCAAATATTAGACTAGGTATTCGTGCCCAAAATTCATTTGTGGGAAAAACAAAGAACCAAATTTTTAAAATAGCCAAGTGCAAGGGTGGGTTAGTCTCCCATAGCCAGTAAATCAATCCCTCAGGCCAAGCTTTCCCGGAATAGATAAAACTAAACATCTCATCATCCCAAAAGTCACCATATTTTAACAAGAATAAAAAGCGGATTATAAACCCAATTGTTACTATGGATATTAAGAGGTAGTGTTTTTTAAGTAGCTTTTTCATGTTTTAAGTAATTACTTATTATCTATTTTAAAAATTATACTAGTTTTATTATTTTTTTCAAAAGTTTTTAGTATGTTGATTTCTTTATTTCTGCTGATGTCTCCCAAAATTTTATTGATTGGAACTGTGATGTAAAATATAGCCTGATTATTTGCTTGTATTGAGTCCAGGTCAAAAATGTCAGACTCTAATACGTATTGATCACGGTTGTCCCAAGTTACATCTACTAAATTATTTATTCTTTTGGTTACATAGCCGAATCTTGGTTCAAAGAGTTGATCTGCCATTGGCCAATATGTGACGATGGTACTGTCTGGATATTTTTTTTCAATGTAGTTGGTGGCTTGTTGATTTATATAAATAAGGTCGCTATATTCCATGTTTGATTCCAGTTCAAAACCAACTCCAGTTCGGACACCATGGTAATTGGAGATAAAAAGAGAAGAACACAATAGGATTGTTAATGCAAAAAATATATTGACAAATTTTATTTTTTGGAAAGTAGAATAAATAGCGTGAGAAGAAATGATATAAAAAAATGGTAAGATAACAGTAAAATAACGAGCTAGGTCATCGGTGAATGAAAATAATATCAAATATGAGAAAATAATAAGTAAAAAAAGCGAATACTTTTTTAGGATTTTTGTTTTGTATTTGGCGATGGCAATGACTATAAAAAACAATGGGATAAAATTAAATTTGTTGACATTGCGATTTGTGAAGTCATAAACAAAATGACTTATAAAGTTTATATTTAGATTCGTCCAAAAATCATTTTGATGTGAAATTAGGTCGGTTCTTAGAAACCATCCTAGTTGAATTTTTTGGAAAATAAACCACGCTGTTAAAAAACCAATCGTACCAGTCAAAAACCAGCTTTTTTTTGTTATTACAATAGCGTCTTTCAAAAATTTCTTTATTGAGAAATCGATTTTTTTCTGATGGGGCAAATATTGCCTGATTGCCAGTTCGGTAACAAGCCAATGCACGAAAATAGCAAAAATTAAGAAGGCTCCGGTTTCCTTTGTTAGTACTAGTAAGGAACCGAATAAAAATGTTGAGAATTTTTTATTTTTTGAGTAACAATAAACCGTGATAACTCCGAGTGTTAGAAGGGGGATTGAGTCATTGGCCAAGCCGATTTGAGCAAAAAAAATCTGGTTAAAAAATAATAAGACTGCTGAACCAATTCCGACCCAAAAATTAAAAAAAACACGGCCGATTTTGAAAGTATAATAAAGTCCGGTAATACCTAATAAAATTATGAAAATGTGGGTGGATATTATAGAGTAGCTAAAAATTTTCCAAACCAGAGCCAGACAAATATGAAGAAGTGGGGGGTGGCCAAAATTTCTGTATGGATGAATCAAACGAAAATTATGATCAAACATATCCAGAGCCGGCGCGATAATACCCCCCATGTCGTCCCAAAAAAAAGGTTGATTGAGAACATTACTTTTTATTAAGAAAATAGCAGTTACTAAAACTATAGATAGTATTATTTTCTTTGCTAGATTCATAGGGTGTTTATTTTTGGGAAATTTTGAATTTGATTAGGTTTTTCAAAAAGATTACCGTATCATGTATAAAATTGACACTGCTATCGGTATTTTCTTTCCAATTGACTCCAATCTCTTTGATTGTTAGACCTGCGCGATCCGCCATCAGTATCAGTTCGGTGTCAAAAAACCAACCGTTGTCGGTTGTTTTGGAAACAACAAGTTGAGCCGTTTTTTTGTCTAATGCTTTGAAGCCACACTGGAAATCCGTTATTCGGCTTTTGTTAAGTAGTTTTATAAAAAAAATACAGCTCTTAGAAATTAAAAATCTTTGGAGGTTTCGTCGGATTTTTGAAGTGGTCAAATATCTTGATCCTACTGCCAGATTATTTCCTGCCTTGATTGCATTGAATAAATCGGGTAGGTGATTGATATCAGTTGCCAAGTCAATATCACAATAAGCATAAATGTCCGCATTAAAATTTGTCCAGACATATCTTAGTGCACGCCCCCGGCCTTTTTCTTTTAAATTAACAGCCTCAATTTTATCTAATTTTTGTGACAGATGGTGGACTATTCGCGGGGTTTTATCAGTCGAGGCATTGTTGACAATAACAATTTTCCAATCTTCAGCCGTAATGTTTGTTTCCATAAAATTATGGATTTTCTTGACATTTATTTCAAGAATTCCTTCTTCATTATAGACCGGCAGAGTTAGTAAAATCATATTTTTTTTATTCACCCTTCTTCTCATAATCCGCCTTTCGTAATTCTTCAATTACATTTCCTAAATCACCCTCTAATATTCCTTCTACATTGCTCCAGTTATGTTTTATTCTGTGGTCAGTGATTCTGTCTTGGGGGAAGTTGTAAGTGCGGATTTTTTCACTTCGGTCACCTGAGCCAATTTGGTTTTTTCTTTTTTCAGAAAGTTCAGCGTCCTTCTTTGCTTGCTCTGCCTCATAAATTCTGGCACGCAGTACTTTCATTGCTTTCTCTTTGTTTTTTATCTGAGATTTTTCATCTTGGCATTGGGCTACTATTCCAGTTGGGACGTGGGTTACTCGCACAGCAGAGTAGGTGGTATTTACACTCTGCCCACCATTTCCGCTGGCACAATAAGTATCTACACGCACATCACTTGGGTTGATTTCAATCTCCTCTTCTTCAATTACAGGAAGTATCGCAACACTGGCAGTAGAGGTGTGGATACGACCTTGTTTTTCAGTCTCTGGAATACGCTGGACTCGGTGAACTCCCATTTCATATTTCATGTCTTTATAAACATTGACGCCAGTAATATTAAATATTACTTCTTTGTAACCACCAATTCCAATTTGATTTTCACTGACCAGACTAGTCTTCCATTTATTGCCCTCTGCATATTTCATATACATGCGCATTAGACTGCCAGCAAATAGGGCAGCTTCATCTCCACCAGCTCCGGCTCTAATTTCTACAATTACATCTTTGCTGTCCATTGGATCTTTTGGTAAGGTCAAAAAAGCCAGCTCGTCTTCAAGTTTTGTCTTTATGTCTTTTAGTTCTGGTAATTCTGCTTCGGCCATTACTTTTAGCTCTTCATCTGGTTCGCTAGTAATGATTGCTTCGGTTTCACCCAAGTTTCTTTCAATATTTTCTAGTTGATTGATTTTTTCTACGACTAGTTTTAGTTCATCATAGGCTTGGGCTGTTTTTTTCAACTTATTTTGGTCACCAATAACAGCGGGATTTTGTAGATCCTGCTCTAAGCTTTCGTATTTGGTTTTTATCTCAATATATTTAGTGTTCATATTATTTTTTTCATGTAACAAATATTTACTTAGGTTCAAAATTATTATAGCAGAAAATTGCTATATGTTACAGGTCACTCGTTCTATGATAAATAAAAACAGACTCACTAAAACAAGCGAATCTGTCTTTTATTTGAAGTAGCTATTTAGATCCTTTCTTATTCTCGTCGTCTTTCTTGGCTTTTGTAGCAGCTTTTTTAACTTTCTTGCCTTTTCTGACAGCGGCAGCAGCTTTTACTTTGCCCAATTTTTCTTGGAATTTTTCTACGCGTCTAGCAGTATCTACAAATTTTTGCTTTCCAGTATAAAAAGGATGGCACATATTGCAGAGCTCTACGCGGATTTCTTTTTCAGTAGAACCAACAGTAAAGTTGTTGCCACAGGCACAAGTTACTACTGCTTCATCATGATATTTTGGGTGAATTTTTGCTTTCATATTTGAAATTTAATAGTGGCATGATTATAACATGGGGGGCTTAAGTTGTCAAGAGGGTGTATGGGGTGTTTATATTTATGTCAATATATAGGTCATACCTTGATTTTTTTATTATAGTATGCAATAATTATCCCAGAACATCGCGTTCGTAATTTAACAGTCTCTGTGCTAGACAGGGACGAGGGGTAGAGAGATGAAAGGATTTACCAAGTTTCTTTTTGGCCATCCGGGTGGCTGGATGTGGATTGCTTTGATTTTCGTCTTGTGTGTTGTGATGTCTGGCTGTGGTAAACAGCAGAAGTCAGACACTCTCACCGGTTCCGTACCTGTTTTCCAAGGGCATGCTGTCATGGCTTGGGACACTGACAGTGAACGGGTATCTGACAAGGCACAATTTATAGGGCATAGTCCGAGTCCAAGTTGGGTTAGTGTTAGGTTTCTAGTGGACCGTTGCCTTGGTCATATTCTTCCCGAAGGTTTTGATTGTCTGCATGTAGGTATAAGCAGAGGGGCGTTGGTGGAGTATCCCGATGCAGACGTGGTCTGGACAGCCTTTCGAGCAGTCGTAAACGATTGTGAGAAGCGGGAAGAGTTGGATTTGGGGGACAGGATCAGATGTGTCAATATGATGGCATCATATCTGATCAGTCAGAATATCAGTACAGGACACCTCGTCCCCCTTCAAGATGACTCAAGTGTTACTGAGGATCTAGGAGGGGGGATAGACCCAAAAGCTGAGTCCGCGGTAATTCGATTGGAGCCCTGAAGAAGGGTGTAGTAAGGAGGGGAAGTTCGGTCAGTGTTCTAGCCACTGACCGAACAACCTCATTTCACGTGTCACATATCAAAATATAAAAATTAGTGTCGATTAGTGTTAAGATTAGTGGTCCTTGACTTTTTTTACCCTTTACATTATAATGTCTTTGCTTTATACTATTAAGTAGAAATACTATGGCTTCAGATATACTTACAATAATTCAG
>Ga0075122_10000453_pt1 | contig 33007 bp, 65 predicted proteins | sample AntAceMetag02UKB_FD_69790 | JGI IMG/M metagenome (GOLD analysis project Ga0075122, IMG submission 69790) | Saline lake microbial communities from Ace Lake, Antarctica - Antarctic Ace Lake Metagenome 02UKB | ecosystem: Environmental > Aquatic > Non-marine Saline and Alkaline > Saline | place...
CTTCTCCTGCAAATCATGCACATACTCTTACAGGGCATTTAAATACTTTTTTAGCTTCAATGCAATGTTATTGGGCTGGGGCCTTAGGGCTAGCATATCTAAATACATTTTATTCTCCTTTATTAATATCTCTATCTGAAGAAGAAATAAAGCATGAAGCTCAATATTTAATTTTTAGTTTGAGCCAAAATGCTTTTAGTAGAGGGTCACAAACATTATTTTTAGATGCAAATATAGATTTAAGAGTTCCAGAATTTTTATGGAATGTTCCTTGTATTGTAAGTGGCGGAAAATATTGTACTGAATTTAATCATGAAAAAGTAACATCAACTAGAAAAAGTAAAGATTTTAGAAGATGCTTTTGGGTTTTCCATGATCATAAAAGAAAAGCAACAAAGAAAGATTTGATAAAACATTTGAAAGATATAGGTAGAGAGAAATTGGTAAAATTAGTTGAAAAAGAAGAAGAGATAGAACATAGATTACTTACATTTGGTGATTTTAATGAACAAGCACAAATTTTTGCAAAAGCAATGATGGATGTTTGGAACGAAGGAGATGCAAACGGTAAATTGTTTGCTTTTCCAAAGTTTCAATGTCATGTAAATGAAAAATCATTTGAACAAGATAAAGAAGATGGATTGTTTACTTATGCTTGTGAAATGGCATCTGATAAAGGAATAACAAATTTTGTTTTTGATAGAGATAGTATTTCGCTTTCTCAATGCTGTCGATTAAAAGAAACTGTAACAGATATGTCTATGATAGAAAGCCCAGAGACGTTACGCTTTACAGGCTTTCAAAATATAACAGTTAATCTGCCTCAAGCTTCATACAGAGCAAAAGGAGATGTTGATAAAACAATAAAAGAAATTAAAAAAATGATGGATCTGGCAATGGATGCACATCTTCAAAAAAAGAAATTTATTGCTTCTTTAATGGATTCTAAAGAGAAGCCTTTGTGGCAAATCGGTAAGGTTTGGCACGATGGAAAGCCATATGTTGATCTTGAAAAAGCAACTTACATAATTGGTATCTTAGGACTAAATGAATGTGTTCAAAGAATAATAGGAAATCAATTACATGAATCTAAAGAAGCATTTAAGTTGGGAATAAAAATAATAACAAGTATGTATCTATACACTAAAGAATTAGCAAAAATACATAAGTTAAAGATTGTAATTGAAGAGTCTCCTGCTGAATCCGCTGGTGTAAGATTAGCAAAAATTGATATGAATACATTTCCGGAAGCAAAAAATTATGTAAAAGGGAATCAAAAAACTGGGGATGTTTATTATACTAATTCTGTTCATTTAGATGCTGCAGCAAACATTGATATTATTGAGAGAATAGAAAAACAAGCAAAATTTTCACCACTAATAGATGCAGGATCTATAACCCATGTATTTTTAGGGGAACAACAAGTAACAACGGAAGCAATATATAACTTGGTAGAAAAAACATTTAAAAATACAAAATGTGATCAATTGACAATAAGCCCAGAACTTGTTTTTTGTTTAGATTGTGGTCATGTTCATCGAGGATTTTATTTTTTAGATGACGATTATGACGATTATGACGAAAATATACTATAATATATTAGTATGATAAGTTAGAGTAGGTTGGTGCCGTTTAAAGCGGGTTAATAAACGCCAATCGCCTCTTTATTTAAAGGGAGATAGAATGGAAGAGAAACAAAAGAAACGAAAAAGGTGAAAACTTTGCTTGTTCTTTTTTAGAGAATGTAGAAAATTATCCACAAATAAATATGCTTGAAGTTGATGATTTTATGAAAGAAGTTTGGAATTGTGAAGAGGTTGTAAAATTTCGAAACAATTTAATAAATAATATAGATAAAGAAACAGATTTTAGAATTTGCCCACATTATTTAATTTAAAAAGGGGGTGTAATATGGTAAAATGCAAAAACTGTGGAAGTAAAAATATTAGTGCTTGGTCAAGAATTGTAGGATATTATAGTAATTTACTTTCCTGGGGAAAAGGGAAAAGAGAAGAATTAAAGGCAAGAAGAAAAGGAAATTATAAAGTTTAACTATAATGTATGGTAGGGCCAAAAAGTCCTACCAATTATACAATCAGGAGGAAAAGATGTTTATAAGTGAAGTAAAAGAAAGTGATTATGTAGAAGAATTTTTGAGGGTCGTAAGTGTTTCTGAAAAAACAAAAAAGAATGGAGATCCTTATAAGGTTGTTATTGTTGGAGATAAAACAGGTACACTACAATGGAATGTCTGGGATAAACCTGATGATCTAAAAGTGAACGAAGGTGATATTTTATTTATAAAAGGTTCGATAACAGTATGGAATGGTACTATGCAAATAGCTGTTGAAGATATCAGAGTTCCCGAAAAGGATGAAATTGATATGTCAAAGTTTATTAAGGCTATTTCAAATGATCAAAAAGAAGATTATAAAAGTGAATTAAAAGCAATTATTAATGATTTAGAATCTCCTTGGAAGCAAGTTGTAATAAAGGTATTTTCGCAACAAGAAGTAAAAGATAAGTTTTTTGAATGTCCTGCTTCAATTTATTATCATGAAAATTTCTTAGGTGGTTTATTAGAACATACGATGAGAGTTACTCAAGGTGTAATAGCTAGATTGCAATCACAAAAAAACGTTGATAAAGACTTTGCAATATCGTTAGCGATTTTGCATGATATTGGAAAAATTAGAGAATATGATATAGAGAAGTTTGTTCATTCAGAAGAAGGAATTTTTAAAAGACATGTATTTTTGGGTGCTGCATATTTACAAGAACTAATGAGTAATGATGTCGGCTGTGGTCTAACAAAAAGACAACAAGATTTATTAGTGTCTGGAACTTTATCTAGTCATGGAACAAAAGAATTTGGTTCACCAGTTAGTCCATTATCTAAAGAAGCATACATTGTTCACTCTGAAGATTCTATTTGTACAAAACTTGCCGTATGGGATGAAATTATTGAAGATAGTAAAAGAGATTTTGAATTTGATAAATTTTCAAATCATAAAATTTTTACAGGAAAAGCTCCTGAATGATAGAAGTAATAAGGTGTGGTACTAAGATAAGTATTTTAGACAATATTGAAGCAACAATAACAGGCATTAATATAAGATATGGTAAAGTACAATATGAACTAAGTTATATATATGAAGGAGCACACAAGAATAATTGGTTTTATGATGATGAATTGCTATTAAAGAGTTATAAAAAAGAAAAAATTGGGTTTAAAAATGATAACTAGTCTAGAATTAAAAAATATACAATCTCATAAAGATTCAAAGCTAGATTTATCAAGCGGAGTTAACGTAATTGTAGGGCAATCTGATCATGGGAAATCATCAATACTGAGAGGGTTAATTTGGTTAATAACAAATAGACCTTCTGGTGATTCATTAATTAGTAATTGGATAAAAGATGATAAAGATAAACTAACTGAAGAGTCTTCGATTGTAGTTTCTAAAAATGAAAACTTGATAAAGCGTACTAAGAGTAGAAAAGAAAATACATATTCAATAAATGAAAAAGAATTGGCAACAGTAGGAACAGACGTTCCTATGGAAATACAAAATATTTTGAATTTATCTGAAGTGAATATACAAAAACAATTTGATGCACCATTTTTGTTAGGATCTAGTGGTGCTGAAGTTGCTAGATTTTTTAATTCAGTGATAAATTTAGAACAAATAGACAGTTCTTTATCTTTAATTGATAAAAAGAAAAAACAAAATAGTCGTGACAAAAAACAAAGAAAACTAAATACAGAGGAATTAGAAAAGGAATTATTAGAATTTAATTTCTTAGATAATTTAAAAAAAATAATAAATGAACTTGAATTAATTGAAGATGGCAAACTTAAAATTTCCAACAAAGTAGAAATAATTAAAGAACTAGGAAAGAAATATAGAGAACAAAAAGAAGCAATAATTAGTGTTGAAGAAATTATTAAAGCAGAAAATATAATAGATGATTTAGAAAAAATAAAAGAGCATATGAACGTTATAGTGCTTAGAAAAGAAAAATTAAAAAGTGATTATGTAGATTATATAGAAAATAAAGAAATTTTTGAAAAAACAGAAAAATATGATATTGTAGAAAAATATGTTATAGAAGCAAGTAATATAAGCCTAGACAATTCAAAGGCTGAAAATTTAAAAAAATTGATTATTGAATACAATGAAGCGAAACAATTTCAGGATAATAAGATTAATGAAATAAATATAAATGAAATTATTGATATTGAAAAACAAGTAAAGGATAATAAAAACAAACTAACTAGTTTAAAGTTATTTAAGCATGATTTTAATGATGCAAAATTAGATATACAAATGTATGAAGAAAAATTGGTTAAATTAAAAAATGAAATGCCTGATGTATGTCCAACTTGTGGTCAAGACTTAAATGGAGTAAAGCTATAATGACAACAGCAATTATATGTGCAGACTTACACTTAAGATATGATACTCCTAGATGTCGTTTAGATGAAGATTGGATCGAAACTCAAAGAAAAGCACTTATGCAAATATTTGCAACCGCTGTTTTAAAAAATTGTGATATATTTTGTATTGGTGATTTATTTCACACTCCAAAACAACCTGAAAGAATAGTTAATTTAATAAATGAAGTAATTGAACAAACAATGTTTAAAGGTATTTTCTATGTATTGGCTGGAAACCATGATACAAAGTATTATGATATAAATGATACATCAATTGGTGTATTATTAAACTGCAGAGGAGTTAATATCTTAGAAGATACAGATGAATATAAATCAATGCATACCTTGGTTTTCCCTGACAAAGTACCTCCACAATATGGAACCGGAAAAACAGCAAAAGAAATAGCTGATGAAAATCCTGATCACAAATGGATATTTTTAGGAGATTATCATCGCTTCTTTGTTAAAGAAATAAATAATAGATATATTTTAAATCCTGGTTGTATGCTTAGACAAACAGCAGATATGAAAGACTATCAACCAAAAATAGCTTATATTGATACTGGCAGTGATTTAATAGAATGGATTGATGTTGTAGATGATGAAAGCATGATTACTGATGCATATCTTGTAGAACAAAAAGAGAGAGATAATAGAATTGATGCTTTTGCCGAACAAATAAAAGAAAGTAGAGAAAATGTGTCAATGGATTTTTGGGAAAATGTAGATAAGAAATCGAAGAAAGCTTCAGATGGCGTAATTGAAGTATTAGATAAAATAAAGGAGGAAATATAATGGATGAAAGTAAATACATATTGCCTGAAGGAATTGAAGTAAAGAAAGTATCTAGAGAGTTGTGGATTGGGAAAGACAATAGAGGTTATAGTGAGAAATCAACGGCTGTTTATTCTCTAGCTATCGATAAAAAATGTGATATATGTGGAAAACCTGTAGGAAATACTTGTTATACATTATGTCCAGCGTGTTCTGCTATAAAAGATTCTGAAAGATACTATGAACTAGAAGAAGTTGAGTGGGACGGAGAAACTATCCTATGTATTTATGGTGACGATACCTATTTCTCTTATGAAGATGAAATTTATGATTATTGCAATGATAACGAAATAAAGGTTAGCGATTTACATTTAGTTCTTTGCGAAAAAAATAAGCCAAGACCTTTTAATTTATATGATGTTATAGATGATGTTCTTCCTGAAGATGCAGAATCTTCTGATTATGCTGGAGCTCAAGAAGTAGAAGATGTTGTAAATGATTGGCTCGGTAAACAAACTTTTAGTTGGATAGGTAGTAATAAAAGAGTAAATATTAAAGGAGAGTAAAATGGAACTAAGTGAATTAAAAGAAAAAGTAGAAGAAGCAAAGGCGAAAAAGGCTAAAGCAGAGGGTGTTATTGAGCAAATTGAAAAACAAATAAAAGAGGAATATGGTTTAACGATACCGGAAGTAAAAGAAGAGATTACAAAACTTGAAACTCAACTAAAAGAAGATCAAGAAAAATATGATGAATTAATTAAAAAAGCAAATGAAATAATAGAAGAATAAAATGATATTATCAGAAATTAAAGATAAATATAATCAAGCTATAGGACAAAGAGATAATATTAAGAATAATTTATCTATAGAGTTAGCAAAACTAAAGTCTTTAGATGAATTAGAAAAAAATATAGACTTAGCTGCTGTAATTTTACAAGAAACAGCTACTGAGATGCAAGAATCTTTACGTTGGCATATTTCTGATATTGTTCAAACTGCGATAGATGCGGTATTTCCAGATATGTATGAGTTTAAAATTGATTTTATTATAAAAAATAATAGAACTAATTGTGATATTTATTTGGAAAAAGATGGTAAAAAAATAGATCCAATGAATAGCTCTGGCGGTGGATTAATTGATATTGTGTCTTTAGCTCTAAGAATGAGTGCATGGAGTTTAGGAAAAACAGATAATTTAATTATTATGGATGAACCACTTAAATTTTTATCAGAAGATTTAAAACCCTTAGCAGGTGAAATAATACAAACATTAAGCAAGAAGTTGAATTTACAATTAATAATTGTAACTCATGATAAATTTTTAATAGATGTTGCTGATAAAGTATTCAAAGTAAAATTAAAAAATAATATAAGCTATGTAAATGACTATAATAAAGTATAAATAAATAATTTTGAGAGGGGGAAAAATGAAGTTTGCAGGGTTTCAAGAATTAAGTTTACAAGATTATCCTGGAAAAATGAGCGTAATCGTTTGGACACAAGGGTGTAATTTAAATTGTTGGTGGTGCTTTAATCCTGACATGATTCCTAAGAAAAAATTTAAAAAGAAGATTTCAGAAAAAATAGTAATAAATCATATATTAGAAAAAAATAAATATCAAATATGGGTTGATGCAATTACTATTTGTGGCGGTGAGCCAACAATACAAAAAGATTTAGAAAAGTTCTTAGTAAGGCTAAGGAAAGAAATACCGTATTTAAAAATTAAATTAGATACAAATGGTACAAATCCTACAATATTAAAAAGATTGATACATTATAAGTTACTTGATTATATAGCAATGGATGTAAAAATAAGTCAAATAGGTAGAGATAAATATATGGAAAGTATAGAGTTGACTAAAAAATTTATAAAAGACAAAGATGGGGAATTTAGGGCTACAATGCATCCCGGGATTATTGAATTTGAAGAAAAAACAAAGAAGATGAGTAAATTATTTGGAGAGACAAAAATATATTTTCAGCCATTTAGTAGAAAAGGAAAATTAAATAGAGATACTTTTGAAGTAGAATATAGTCCAAGGGAATTGAAAGAATTTAAGAAAGGGATTAAAAAATCTTTCAAGGAGGGAAAAGTAAGATGGTAGAGAAAAAAAGAGGAAGACTCAGTAATAAGGCCTTTGAAGAGTTAGCAAAAAGTAAATCAATGACATCTAAGGAATTAAGAAAATATAGGGTTTATAAACAATTGGTTAAAGATGAATGTTGTGAGTATTATGAAAATTATAATAATAGACCGCAAGCATGTTTACGCACAGATGGCGGTCCTTGTAAAATAATGCAAATGGAAAAATGTGAAAATTTTAATCAATGGGTAAAACCCTTGCTGTGGTTGAAAGATAAATATAAAAAGGGTCTAAAATATAAGGAGTTTCAATCATGAGCAATAATTCAAAAAATCAAAGAAATTCTGCCTATTGAAGGTGCGGATAATATAGAACTTGTTAAAGTACTAGGATGGCAATGTGTTACTAAAAAGGAAGAATAAATAAAAACAGGAGAACATAATGATTACTTTAGGAGAAAGTTTGAAAAAAATGCGAAAAAAGGAGAATAAAGTGGAAAAAAATATAAAATTGATAATGGTAGGATTATTAAATTTGTTTCTAATACCAGCATTGGTAATGTGGATTTGGAATTGGCAAATGATTCAAATAGGGTTACCAATAATAACTTATTGGAATGCTTTTTGGTTATCAATTATTTTCTCTTTATTATCACCGTCTAGGAAAAATAATGAAACCACAAAATAAATTACGCGAAATAATTTGGGAGATAACAGGAAGGTGCAATAATCATTGCACCTATTGTGGTTCAAAACAAGGTTGGGATGAACAAATTGATGAAAATTTAATAAGGAGAATAACAAACAAAATTGGAGAGTATTTAAAAGATGGAGAAATAAACATTTCAGGAGGGGACCCTTTATTGGTTACTTCTCAAACTCATGGATATATAGTTAGATTGTTAAAAGATAAAGACAATGTAGTTAAACTAATTATGAATCCTAAAAGTTTAGCAAAAAATGTACACAATGATTTGTTCCTTAAACAAATGGAAGATATTATAGAATTGTATGATATTGTAGGGATTTCTGTAAATAATGAAGAAGAATTGGATGCTCTACAATTTATTCAATTAACAAATTCAAAGCATGTACTAATTACAAACTTTAATATCTTTAATGTTTGGGATTATGATAAAATAGAGGCTGTAGTAAAAGAATTAAAATTATCTTGGCAAATTCAATACACAATGGAAATAAATTCAAAATCAGCAATTTATGAAAATGAATCAGCAAAGAAATTTCTATTTGAAAAAATTAAAAAATCTAGAAAAGAAGGAATAAAGCTAATTTTGGCTGATAATTTAAATTGTGGCCTATGTGGGGCAGGAAACATGTCTTGCGGTATTTTATCTAATGGAGATGTAGTCCCTTGCCTTTCAATGAGGTCATGGGTTGCAAATCTACAAGATGTAGTTCAAGGGAATATAACAAAAACCTCATTAGAAGATATTTGGATAAATGGGTTCCAAGACTATAGATTTCACAATTTTACATGCTGTAAGGATATATGTAAAGCCCCTTATGAAGAAACAGAAGAAGAAGTAACGCTAGAAATAGAGAAGTTTAAAGATCGGGAGAAAGAATGGGATAAAGAGGATAATAAAAAACCAAAAACTCCACAGCAAGGAACAGTAGTGCTTTATGGAGTACAATTAACTCCAGTATATGGAACTCAAATATATCCTGATAATCAAATAGCAATGGCCTATGCAGTATACACAAAACCAAATGAATAAAAAATTAGAAGATAAACTAAAAAATAAATACAAATTTTTAAAAAGAAAGATAAAGGCTCCTTATTCTTATGTTTTATTTGGTATAGAATGTGGAGATGGGTGGTATAAACTATTGGATGGTTTGTGTGGAAAAATAGAAAAAGAATTAAGCAAAGATGGAAAATTGGCAAAAAAATTCTATGTGACACAAATAAAAGAGAAATTTGCAGGTTTAAGATTTTATACATCTTATGGTAATGATAAGGTTTTTGATTTAATAAATGAAGCAGAAAATGATTCCTTTAATATTTGTGAGAATTGTGGAAAACCAGCAAAACATCAAACAGTTAAAGGTTGGATGCTAACATTGTGCAAAGCATGTTTGGAAAAACACAAACAAGAGAGAAAATAGTTACTATAATTAAGTGGTGAGTAAAAGTCATTTTTTAATGAGCTAAAATCATATAAGCAATAATTAAAAGAGGCGATCTATGGAGATCGTCTCTTTATTTTAGGAGAGAATTTTGAAACCAATGAAAAATTTAGAGAATGCAATTAATCGAGGAAAAAAGAATATTTTTTTTCAAAACATAAATAAGCATAAAAAAAACGTAAAATTTGACTATGATGTTTCTGTTACTAAGGAATTTAGAAAAGAATTTCCTGAAGAGGTAAAAAAGCTAGAAAAAGAAGCAATTAAGAAGCTTCCATATCTAAGATATAATTACTATAAAAAGTTTTTAGATAAAAAAGTAGATTATGTGATATTTCCACCAATAATAGAAAAGCCAGATGGATATTTTTACTGGGAAAAGGGTACTAAAAAATCAAAAAAAGGAAGAACAGCCGGAGGTTATCATTTACAATTAGAGAGACATCAAGGTGAAATTATAGCTTGTGGAGATTATGCAACTGGAGGAGGAGAAAAATTGATGGACGAAATTTTGAAAGATTTATTAGAGGAGTTGATACCAGAAGAAGATACTCTTATAAAGATGTGGTACGGGGTTGAGCCGTATGATCCCCATTCTGAAAAAGAGATTTATAAAAATTTATCAGATCAGGAAAAAAAGAAGTTAAAGTTAGATAAATTACCTTCGGGGAAAGTAGAGGAAGTAGTTAAAGAGAGAGTAAATGAAGTTATTCAAAAACTAAAGCAACTTTTAAACAATAAGTAACTATAATTACTGAAGATGAAAGGACAGAGTAAAGGAGTGATAAATTGAAAAAGGTAATAATAATAGTATTGTTAGTATTTGTTTTGTTTTTGAGTGGTTGTGCTGAACTTCAACAATCAGGAAGCCATATGAAAAGTAGTTTGGTTGGAATAAACAGAGAAATTACTTTATATGGGAATAATGGGGGTAAAATCCAAAATTGGGTTGGTAAGTTACAAGTTGAAGTGGAAGGAGCAAGTGCAAGATTTATGTATAATGGGAAAGCAATAACAATTGCTGGAACATTTATTATAAAAGAGATTTAAAAAAGTAAAGAGGAGGAAAATAGAATGGGATCTTTAATATTTATCGTTTTGTTAGTGATTGGAGTTTATCAAGGAATGAAAAAGGGAAATGTTCTTACAAAAGCAGGGAATGTTTCAGATGATATGAATATAAAATCTGCTACTTTAGAAGCAAGTAAATATATAGGAGTGGGAATTATATTATTATTATTGCTTAATGGGATAACGTTAGTTGGAGCAGGTGAAGCAGGAATTGTATTCAATCGTTTTACAGGTATGACTGATAAAAATTTGCAAGAAGGATTTAATTGGGTAAATCCTATAACTGATAAAGTAAAAGTATATGATATCAAAGTTACAAAAGGAGAATATGCTAAGATTTCTGGCCTATCTTCAGATTCCCAAACAATTGTTTTAGATTTAGTAGTAAATTATAAGTTGGATTCTACAAAACTCCAAGAAATTTATCAAAAGGTTCAAGGAGATATAAGGGATACAATTTTATTAAATGCTATTTTAGATACATCAAAGGCAGAATTAGGTAAATTTAGAATTGGTGATATAGCCCAGAATCGTGAAAAATTAAAGGCAGCAATTGAGGATACTTTAACAATAAGAATGAAGAAAAAATATGTTGATATTATCAATATATCTGTTACTAATGTTGATTATTCAGATGCCTATGAAAAGGCTATTGAAGCAAAATTAGTAGCTGAACAAGCGGCAATGGAAGCTAAAAATAAAAAAGAGGAAACAAGATATGCAGCTGAAGCAAAAGCTATTGAAAATAGAAATTTAGCAAGAACAATTACTCCATTAGTATTACAACAAAAATGGATTGAAGCATGGGATAAAGGTGGCGCACAAGTTCCACAAGTAGTTGTTTCGGGAGGAAAATCAACACCATTTATGTTGAATTTAAATGATTTAAAAAAAGGAGGAAAATAAATAATGGAAATTACATTAAATAAAGCAAATAAGGCAATAAAGGCAGTAAATGAGGCATTAAAGGAAAACAATCCTGTTTCAAATAGGAGTGGTATGTTTAGTCAAGGAACAGATGTAGGTATAATTTCTGTAAATGTTTCTACAGGGAAAACAGGGGAAGTTTTCATGGCAGAAATAGAAAAAAAGAAGAAAAAGTACATAGAGAAAATTGATAACTATAACGCTTTGTTGAAAGATAAATTCAATCTTAAAAAAGCGTTGTTTAAAAAGAATTTAGAATGTGGGTTAAGTGAAATTCTATCACAATTAGATTATTCAAATGCTAATGCAAATTTAATGAAACTTTGCATAGATGGGATTAAAAATAGTGGAGCTACAAAAGATGTAACTGTAGATGCATTTAACATAGAAAAAGAAATAATAATAAAGGGTGAAGACCCAATTCAGAACATAAATGCAATAGTGGCAATGCATGATGTTGAAAAGTTAGAAGGAGAATATAAAGGGTTAAGAAAACAAATTTCTAAGTTAGAAGATGAAAAAGTATTTAAGAACGCAGACACTAAAATTGATGTAGAAATTAGCGATTGTGCTAAAGGTCTTTTAGGTTTATAATTTCTTGCTGAACATCCCGAGTTCTGCAGGAATTATCGTTCAATTATGAGCGAGAGATATAAGTCTTCGGATTTGTATAATCAAAGTTAAGCCTTCAACAGAGGGATTAACAAATAATCCACTGGTAGTTAATTAATCGAAGAATGCTGCAAAGTGTTCATCGATAATCACTATGAACAATAGTTCATAACTATTGGTAAAAGAAGGAACTAAAAAAACAACAACGGTATACTATAGCCGTAATTATAGAAGATTTTATTTGTTATTTGTGATATTTATAGTTCTTTCTAATTTTTTGTCAGTTAGGTGTTATTTGTTATCCTAACTACCAGTGGTCTTTTAATTAAGGAAAAATATGAATAAATATGTAATATCTGATATTCATGGCTGCTTTAATGAACTTGTTAAATTAATTAAAAAAATAAATCCAAAAAAAGATGATGAATTTATTTTTTTAGGAGATTATGTTGATAGGGGTCTTGATAGTAAGAAAGTAATTGAATTTCTTATAGCTTTAAAGAAAGAATATAATTGTATTTTTTTAAAAGGCAATCATGAAAAAATGTTTTTAGATTTTATAGATCACCCAAATATGGGTGATCTTTTTTTGTATAACGGAGGACATAAGACTTTAAAGAGTTACCAAGATGGAGGTATGTGGGAGATTCCAGATGAACATGTAAGATTTTTATCATCAATGAAATTATGGCATGATACTGAAGACTATTTTTTTGTACATGCCGGGATCCCGAATAAAGATTTAAGTAAAATAACAGAAGATGATGAAGATATTTTATTATGGACGAGAGATGAATTTTTAAATAGTGGAAGATTTTTTGAGAAAACAATTGTACATGGTCATACACCAACTAAGGATAATAAAGTGGAATTCGCAGATTCGCGTATAAATATAGATACTGGCTGTTTTTTTGGTGGAGAGCTCTCATGTCTTGTTTTGCCAGAAGAATCGGTAGTTTTTGTCCAAAAAGATACTATAATAACATAAGAAAGAAAGGAAGTAAAATGACAGATAAAGTAATATTTGACAATCCTTGGCTAAAAGTGAAAAAAAGCCCTCACGGATATGTATTTTCAGAGAGAAAAGGTACAGATAGTGTTGCTGTTTTGTTATATAGAAAAATAAAAAATAAATTCAGTAATGATGGATATAATGTAGAAGTCTTAATAAGGTTTCAACCGTTACCTGTAGAAAATGCAGAAAATATAAGCGATAAATTGCCATTATTTGCTTGTCCAATAACAGGAAGTATAGAAAAAGGAATTTCTCCTGTTGGAGCAATGGTGAATGAAGTAGAAGAAGAAGGAGGATATGACATTTCGAGTAAAAATATTATATATAGAAATCATTATTTTGTAGGTACACAATGTAATGAAATAGTATATATGTTTTTAGTTGATGTTACAGATTTGATGCCAGAAGGGGCAAAAGGAGATGGAACATACCATGAAAGTGCAAGTTATAATAAGTGGTATGATTTAAAGACAGTAGAGGATTTTGTTTTTGTGAATTATAGTGGTTTGATTATTTTGTTACAAAAATTAAAGGAGGAAATAAATGGAAATAAATAAAGGAAAAATAGCAAGTTTTGATGTAGACGCACAGAAAGGATTTACCCCACTCTGTCCAAATGAATTGCCAGTGGTAGAAGGAGATAAAATAGTAGAAGCATTAAATAGACAAGCAGAGTATTCAATGATAAGAGTAGGTTCTAAAGATGCTCATGTAAATGGAGCATTGTGGGAGACAACAGAAGATAAACCAATTTTTTCTGAAGTTGGGGAATTAAACGTTGACATTAGGTGGCCAAGGCATTGTGTTGTAGGGACAAAAGGTGGAGAATTATTAGATGATTTACCTAAAGAAACAGAATATGATTATTTTGTATGGAAAGGGATTGAAAAGAATTTGCATCCTTACGGTGCCTGTTATCATGATTTGAGTGATAAATTATCAACAGGTGTTATTGAATTTCTTAAATCAAAAGGAATAGAAACAGTTATAGTTGGCGGATTAGCAACAGATTATTGTGTTAAAACTACGGCTTTACAATTAAAAAAAGCTGGCTTTGAAGTTATTGTAAACCTATCAGCATGTAGGGGTATTACTGAAGAAACAATAGCATCTGCTGTTAGTGAAGTGGTAAATGAGGAGATAATTGTTGTTGAGAATTTAGACGATTTCTAGGAGAATAAATGCCGACAATAACTAGTTTACTAGATACCGATTTATATAAATTAACTCAAATGCAAGCCGTGTTGCATCAATTTCCAGGTGCAGAAGTTGAGTATTCTTTTAAATGTAGGAATACTCCAGAAATGCCCCTTGAAGATGTTGCAAATAATATTAGAGATGATATAAAGGCGTTATGTGACTTGAGATTCACAGAAGATGAATTAAATTATCTATCTACAATAAGGTATTTTAAAAAAGACTTTATTGAATTTTTGAGATATTTTCAATTAGATTATAATCACATTCATATTTCGACGAAAGATGGATTTAATGTTAAGATTGTAGGAAGTTGGTTATCTACTATACTGTTTGAAGTACCAATTTTAGCAATAATTAATGAAAGGCATTTTGAAAGATTGAAATTTAGTGAATATGTAGCTCATACCTATCTTACACATAAAATAAGGTATATTAATGAGAATCCATTTAAACTAATTGAATTTGGTACTAGAAGAAGATACTCTAAAGTATGGCAAAAATTTATTGTAAAAGAGTTGAAAGATAAAGTGGAATCTGAATGTTTTTTTGGGACTTCAAATGCTAAATTAGCAATGGAATTTGGATTGAAACCAATTGGTACTATGGCACATGAATTTCTCCAAGCAGCACAAGCATTGGGTCCGAGATTAGTTGATTCTCAAAAATTTGCTTTACAAAAATGGGCAGATGAATATAGAGGAGACTTAGGAATTGCTTTAGCAGATGTTGTAGGTGTTGATGCTTTTTTAAATGATTATGATATGTATTTTTCTAAATTATTTGATGGAGTGAGACATGATTCAGGGGATCCAATAGAATTTGGAGAAAAAATAATAAAACATTACGAAGGAATGAATATTGATCCTAAAACAAAAGTGATTGTGTTTAGTGATGGACTATCTTTTGGTGAAGCACGTAAAATAAATGATATATTTAAAAATAGAATAAAAACATCTTTTGGTATAGGAACAAATTTAACAAATGATGTAGGAATGGATCCTTTACAAATTGTAATAAAAATGACAAAATGTAATGGGCAAACAGTTGCAAAACTATCTGACTCTCCAGGTAAAACAATGTGTGAGGATGAGAGTTATATGAATTATTTAAAATCAGTATTTCAAGGGAGAAAAAAATGAAAATAGGTTTATTTGGGGGTACATTTGATCCAATACATGAAGGACATATACATGTAGCAAATGTAGCAATAAGTGTAGGGCTTGATAGAGTTGTTTTTGTTCCAAATTATTTTTCACCCTTAAAAATAGGGAAGCCTTTTTATCCAAAGGAAAGAAGATTGGATATGATTTGTGAGAAAATATATAAGGATAAAAAATATGCTTTAGATACATTCCAAATAATGAGTGATGAAGATTGTCCTTCATATACAATAGATTTGGTAAGAAAATATAAACTACGATTGAGTTATGCAGATGAATTGTATTATATTATGGGTGGAGATGCTTTTTGTGAATTAGATGAATATAAAAATTGGCAAGAAATATTATATTTATCAAAATTAGTAGTTATCCCTAGAAGTGAAAAAGGTAAAAAAGAAAAAAATGCTTTAAAAAAGAAATTTGCAAAATTTGAAAATAGAATTTATATTATAAATTGTAAAATAAATACACAATCTTCGACTAAAATGAGAAAGAAACTAAAATGAAAAAAGAAGTTAGAAAAATTGCAAAATGGATTCAAAAATATGTTGAAAGTGCAAGGACAGATGGTGTTGTAATAGGATTATCTGGAGGAATTGATTCTTCTACCTCAGCAGCATTAGCAGTGAAGGCTCTAGGAAATATGAAAGTTATTGGGATAACAATGCCTTGTAAGTCTAATAAAAAAGATAGAGAAGATGGGGAAGCTGTAGCTAAATTATTGGGTATTGAATGTTTAAATATTGACTTAGAAAAACCATTGAAGGCAATGCTTAAAGTAAGAGATAAGGCAGGTAAAGGAAAACTTAGTACAAGTGATTTAACTATACCAAATATGAAAGCTAGATTGAGGATGATAACTCTCTATTCTATAGCAAATGATTTAAATTATTTAGTAATAGGTACAGGTAATAAATCAGAATATGAAATAGGATATTTCACAAAATGGGGAGATGGAGCAGTAGATTTTGAGCCTTTAGGAGATTTTTATAAAATAGAAGTATTAGATTTGGCGCTTGCGTTAGGATTACCAAGCAAACTTGTTTTTAGAACCCCATCGGCAGGACTTTGGGAGGGACAAACAGATGAAGATGAAATTGGTGTAAGCTATCCAAGCTTAGATTCATATCTTAAAACTAAAAAGACAAAGCATTTAAGTAATTTACAATTAATAAAAATTCAAAAATTAATGAAAGCAGCAAAACATAAACAAAATATGCCGCCATTATATAAAAGGTAAAAATATGAAAAAAAATAGAACACGAGAAGCAATTGCAAAGGAAAATAAAAAAAATTTGAAAGAATTAATAGTAAATTATATAATAGCTTATGAACTTAAGAAACCTAGAAAATTTGGATTAAAGGGCATATTTAGGAGAAAAAAGAAATGATGAATAAATGGGTAAAAGAATTTGGGCATCATGGGTTCTCAGGAGTTAGGGATAATGCTTCTATAAGGGATTTAGAACAATTTTCAAGGGAGCAAATGATAAAAATATTGAAAAGTCTTTTTGAAGAAAAAACAGACTATAGTGGGATGATTAATTTTGTTTCTAAAGGAATAGATGGTAATGATGATTCTATAAAAGCATTTGATTATGGTAAACAAGTAGGTATAGAATGCGGGAAACAAGATTTATTACTAAAAATAAAAGAATTGGAGGGAAAAGATAATATGTATACAGAAGATGAACAAAGAATATTTGATGAAGGGCTAGGAATGGGGGTAAATTTAGCAAGAGAGCAATTAAATAAATCACGGTTAATAGAAATTATAGAGGATTTAAGAAAATGATAAGTAAGAAAACGTTTACAAAAGTTATGAAGTTAGTTAAGGAGCAAGGCAAAATATATGATAAAGTTAATGATGCTCTAGAGCTAATGTCTGATAGTTATGTTATGGTTGGAACTAAAGATAAAAATTCTGAAGCTTTAATGATTGTGTTAGCAGAATTATTTGATGATAGTGATGATTTTATTGGTTGGTGGTTGTATGAAAATGTAGAAAAAAAGATAACATATGCTGATAGCGATAGAATAATTTGGGTAAAAACCGAAGGACAACTATATGATTTTTTATTAGAAAATATGAAAGAAAATAAATAAGGAGGTAAAAAATGGTTGTAGCAGAAAAGGTAAAGAGGACTATGAGTATCTTGGATCACACAGGTCATTCAGAATTAGAATGGGATTCAAATAATGAAATTGAAATTAAAAATATGGAAAAGAAATTTAAGGAAATGATTGATAAGGGCTATACAGCTTTTAAGATAGATCCAAAAACAAAAAAATCAGTCAAAATTATAAAATTTGACCCCCTAGCTGAAGAAATTACAATGACTCCTAGGTCAGTAAAGGGATAATTATGGTTACTTGCACTAACACTAGATGGGCAAATTCAGGAACAACTTCGTCTGTAACTGATAGATTAGTAGCAGGAAGTTACGGATCAGGAGAAGGTGCAGGAGGGTCTACATATATAAATAGTGGCTATCAAGAATCAATAAGCATGAATGATTTTAGCCATACGATTCAAATTGCCTTTACAAATCCAAGACATAGACTACAAGTTGGTTCTACAACTACTATTTTAACTACAGATGCAAACTATGTTTATGGAGCAGACGAGGCAACAGGAGGATTAATGTCTTGGGGATCTTTTAATTATGATCAATTAGAATATGATTTAGAAAGTGATGATAGTTATATATATTATGAAGGGGAAATGGTTAAAGTAACCTCAAGTTTTATAACAGAAAAAGATTTTGATATTAAAGCTATTAAAGAGAATAAAATAAAAAAAGCAACCTCAAGTTTTATAACAGAAAAAGATTTTGATATTAAAGCTATTAAAGAGAATAAAATAAAAAAAGCAAGAATAGAAAAAATAAGGATAATAAAAGAAAAGAGAATTCAAATAAGATTGGGAAGAGCAGAAACAAAAGGCTTAGGACTTCTTGAAAAAATGATTAACGAAAATCAAATGAAATCATATATGGAAGGAAATTTTATAGATGTTAAAGATTCAAAAGGGAATATATGTAGAATATTTAAAAATGATAGTAAGCAAATAGAGGTATATGAAAAGAAACCAAAACTCTCAATTGTTAAAAATATAAAAGAAGCATTAACTACTTCTCAAAAATTAAATAAAATGGATGAATTTGTAGTAAATGGAGAATCTTTCATATTAAAGAAAAAAGTATGTACCCATCATAAAGCTCAAAATATGCCAGATGTTGATGGTGTGATATCAAAAATAATACATTTAAGAGCTGGAATTGATTATAAGCAATTTGGAAATGTATCTCAAGCAGGGAATTCTAATCGACCAATAACTATAGACGGAAACTTAACTGTAACTGGAGTAGCAGCATAATGGCAAGTTTTCGTGGCAGTATAAGTAATAATGGAAATACCTATTCAGGAATAACTGGCAATAGTGCATTGTCCTATAATGATATGAAGGGGACTTTAAGAGAGTTTTATTCAGATCCAATACTTCGACAAAACTTCCCGCGTGTTGCAAAAATGGCAGAAAATGTTAAAAGCAAATATTTTAATTTTGATTTTTTGGTAGGATTTACACATTTATTTGTAAGTGAAATAAGAGAAACATTTATGAACACTATTGACTGGAGTAATTTTTGTTTTTACTTGAAGCCTTCTTTGTTTTGCAAAATTGAGAGAGAACTTTTAGAATGCAAAAATGAAAATAGAGTAGGAGTATTGGATATTAAAAATAGATCTGTTAATATAATGCAAGTAAGATATGAGCAAGGACAGGAAAGCCAAGAATATGATTTGATGACTAATAATACTGTTTTTTGTTGGTTTCCAATTTTAAGAAAGTGTGAGCAAATGATTGAATTAGCAAAGGGATCATCAGCACTGGTGTCAGCATGAATTTTAAAATAGGAGATAGCATTAAAATAGTAAACATGATAGATACAACTACTCTATCTAAAGATGTGACTATGAGAGGAAAAAAGGGAAAAGTAATTGCACAAAATGCTAAAGGAAGATATTTAATAGAATTTAGTGAAAACATAGGAAGTCACAGTAAATATGGTATTGGTAAAAATGGTTATTGTTATATGGTTGATGAAGATTTTTTAAAGAAAGGAGGAGGTATAAAAATGGGTATATTTGATTTTATGTTGTCAAAAGACGATAAATTGATTCGTGATAAAGTAACGACAGGGTGTGGGAAGATAGACTATGATAATATTAAATTGCAACAAGCAATATTATTAACAATTAGACCAAAACTACTTGAGTTGTTAAAGGATGAAAAGACTGAAAAAGCCGAAAAGAAAACAAAAGAGAAGAAATAATATGACTAGATTTGAGCAAAATCTAAAAACAAAAGGGCAACCCAAATTATCAAATGGGTTGCCTTTATTACTAGAAAAATCTAATGTAAGAGTTAAAAAATGAGGTAATGAATGAATATTTTAGTAACAGGTGGAGCAGGATATATTGGAAGTGTTGTTGTTGAACTCCTTTTAAGAAAAAAACACAATGTTATCATAATAGATAATTTATCAACTGGAAGTATTGATGCAATTCCGGATAAAATGTCTTTCTTTAAGGGTGATTTTGGAGATAAAGATAATTTAGATGATATTTTTTCAAATACAAAAATTGATTTAGTTATGCATTTTGCAGCATTAGCTATTGTTGAGGACTCAGTTAATCAAAAAAGAAAATATTATGAAAATAATGTTATCCAAACTAGGAATTTACTTTCCAAAATGGTAGAGTACAAAGTAGATAAAATAATTTTTTCATCAACGTGTGCAATTTTTAAAAACAAAATAGGAGAAAAAATTGATGAAAAATGTATGAAAAAACCACTAAATTATTACGGAAAGACAAAACTTGATGTAGAAAAGCTTTTAGTTAAATATAACAAAAAATATGGAATAAAATTTTGTTCTTTACGATATTTTAATGTTGCTGGGGCAACTAAAAAGAATGGGGAAAGGAGGACAAGGGAAACTCATTTAATTCCAAATGCATTAGGCGTTGTTTTAGGGGAAAGAGATCGCTTACAAATCTATGGTAACGATTATAACACAATTGACGGAACATGTATAAGAGATTATATACATGTTAGCGATATTGCCGAAGCTCATATATTGGCAATAAAATATTTAAAAAATAATGATATTGGATTTTTTAACTTAGGAAATGAAAAAGGATATTCTGTTTTAGATATTGTTAATATGGTAGAAAAGGTTACTAAAATAAGCATATGTAAAGAAATAAATAGGAGACGAAAAGGAGATCCTGATTTTTTAGTGGGAAATTCTTCATTAGTTAAACAGAAAATAGGGTGGTTTCCCAGGAAATCTAAGTTAAAAAATATAGTTCATTCTGCATTTTTATTTAAGAAGTACTATAATAATAAGGAGAAAAGACAGTGACTAAGTTTGAACAAAATCTAAAAACAAAACTAATAGGTATAGAAGGACAATCGAAATTATCTAAAGCGAAGATTTGTATAATCGGGGCCGGAGGTACTGGTTGTCCTATTTTTTTGTATTTACACAATGCAGGCATAGAAAATATTTGTATCATAGATGATGATGTTGTTTCGGAATCAAATTTAAATAGACAATTTATATATGACGAAGATGATGTAGGCAAAAAGAAAGTACAAATTATTCTTGATAAATATGGGTACAGAACTATGAAATTTGATGGCTCTGCCATGTCAAGTCAAATAAATGTTGTAGATCAAAAATTTGAAGATTGGCTTGAACATCTTGCTAAAAATGACGAAGATTTACCAGAATTTGATTTAATAATAGATGCTACTGATAATTTTAAAGCAAAAAAATTAGTTCAAAAAATAGCAATAGATTATAATATTCCTTGTTTGATTTGTGGGGTTCATGGCTATCAAATAAATATGTTTGCTTGGCATCCAGATTATTCTACAAATACATATGATGATTTATTCAATAATAGTGATGAAACTTCAGAGAAATCCGAGGGGACATTTCCAACAAGTGTTGGAATTCTAGGGACAATGGTAGCTAATGAAGCAATCAAGATATTACTAGGGTTACATGAAAAAGTTATTTACAATAAAATATTTTACTATAATGTATTAGATAGTACATTACTAAAATTAGATGTAAAGGAGTAATTATGAAAGTATTTTATAATGAAGAAACAAGACTACAAGGAGAAAAACCAATTAAATCTTGGTGCAATGAACCAGAAGACGGAGCTTTACAACAAGCAATAAATTTAGCAAGATTGCCATTTTTATACAAACATGTGGCTTTAATGCCTGATACACATTTTGGTTACGGAATGCCAATAGGAGGAGTTATTGCAACTAAAGGTGTAGTAATTCCAAATGCTGTTGGTGTTGATATTGGCTGTGGAATGTGTGCAGTAAAAACAAATCTAAAATGGAATGAAAATAGTCCAACATCTGTTGAACTAAAGAAAATTATGAAAAAAATAAGAGAAAAAATTCCCCTAGGGAAGAATGATCACAAAGAACCTCAAGATGAAAAATTAATGCCGAAATTTGAAATAGAGCCTGTAATGCCCTATCCTATGTATCCTATTGTTTTAGAGAGATTTAATTGCGCACTAAAACAACTAGGGACCTTAGGTGGTGGAAATCATTTTATTGAGATACAAAAAGATGAAGATGGTTATGTATGGATTATGGTTCATAGTGGTAGTAGAAATTTAGGTAAAAGAGTTGCAGATTATCATAATAATGTGGCAAAAGGCTTAAATGAAATGTGGTATACCAAAGTTGAAAAAGAATGGGATTTAGCTTTTTTACCGATACAAACAAAAGAAGCGAAAAGCTATATGAAAGAAATGAAATTTTGTTTAGATTATGCTTTTGCAAATAGAAAATTAATGATGGGAAGAATTACCGAAGCCATTGATGAAGTATTAGGTGCAACGGTTTACCAAGAAATGATTAATATCCATCATAATTATGCAACTTGGGAAAATCATTATGGTAAGGATGTTATTGTTCATAGGAAAGGTGCAACCTTAGCAAGAGAAGGTACAATAGGAATTATACCTGGGAGTCAAGGCACAGCAAGCTATATTGTAAAAGGTAAAGGGAATCATGAATCTTTTAATTCATGTTCACATGGAGCTGGTAGAAAAATGGGTAGAAAAGCAGCAATAAGAGGACTTGATTTAAAGAGTGAAATTATGAGGCTCGAAGAAAAAGGAATTATACACTCTATTCGTAGTGAAAAAGATTTAGATGAAGCTTCTGGAGCTTATAAAGATATAGATATTGTTATGGATGAACAAAAAGATTTAGTTGAAATAGTTACTAAATTAGAGCCATTAGCTGTAATAAAGGGGTAAAAAATATGCCTTGGGTTGATGGAGATCAAGATGGTTATGTAGATGAAGGTACGATTAAGAAAAAAGATGAATTATTATCAATGATAGATTCTTTAACAGACCCTGAAACAAAAAGAATGTTAATAAGAGATGCTAAAGAATTATTATTTTGGCAAAATGGTAATTATCCAACACAGGATTAAGGTGGTTTTAAAATGAATGAATTAATTGATAAAGCTTTTTATTTTGCTGCAAATGCTCATAAAGGAGAAGTAGATGATTGTGGTAAACCATATTTTTTACATCCTCTACAAGTAGCTCAAATTATTTCAGATGTTACAGATGATGAAGATTTAATATGTGCAGCCTATTTGCATGATGTTATAGAAAATACTGAAATTATATACGAAGATTTGGTTAAAGAGTTTAATAAAGAAATTGCAGACTTAGTAATGGAAGTAACAAAGGAAGGTAAGGCAGATAATTACGGGTATTATTTTCCAAGACTAAAAACACAAGATGGGATGATTTTAAAGTTTGCAGATAGGTTAAGTAACATAAGTAGAATGGAATCTTGGGATACTAAAAGGCAAGAAGCTTATTTAAAAAAATCTAAATTTTGGAAAGATGGAAGTGATAGGTGAAAACATTTTTTCAAAAAGTCTTTACTGTAAAATTTGTAAGAAATATAATATTTGTAGCAATTTTGTTTGTTGTTTTTGTTACATCTGCAAATTATTTAAATAACACATTAATTCTTACATTAAAAAAGAATTATGTATTTCAAGTACTAACAGAAGATGATTCCTCTCTATTAACTTTACATACAAAATTAAATGACTTAAGGCAAAGCCAAATAAATACAAATAATAGATTACATACACTAGAAAAAAGAATAAAAAAAAGATAGATTGACTATAATTTTGTATGTAAAGTGTTGGGAAAGAGAAAATTAGCTCCTAAGGAGAAAAAATGAATAAATTTGTTAATATAGCTTTACTAAAGGCTCTTAAGGAGCTTGCACAAAAGAAAGGATTAACTTGGAAAGAATATAGAAAGCGATTAAATAATATTGATGAACTTGAAGAATCTATATTGGGAGAGAAAAAATGAATAACATAGCAATAATACACCATAATGACCCAGATGGGAGAATGTCAGCTGTTATAGTTGAAGAGTATTACAGAAAGAAATTAAGCAATTATGTATATATAGATATGATTGAAATGGATTATGCAAAAGCAGATAATTTTGATACAAGTATTATAAAGGAAGACCAAATAGTAGTAATTGTAGATTTTAGTTTTAGACCACATCAAATGAGAGAAATAGAAAAAAATTGTGAACATTTGATTTGGATAGATCATCATATAACTTGTAAAGATTATGGTTTAGAGGATTTAGAAGGTTTAAGAGATTTTGAAGAAAAGAAATTTTCAGGTTGTGAGTTAACATGGATGTATTTTAACCCACTAACAATAATGCCTAAAGCTGTAAGATTGATTGGAGATTATGATTGTTGGAGGTTGGCTGAAGAAGAAATTTCTAAACCTTTTATTGGTGCTATTAATGGAGTAAAATATTGGAGAGAAGAATATGTTCCATTACTTACACTTGGGGATGAAAAAGAAACAGAGGATTTAATAATTAAAGGGAAAACAATAGCTGAATTCAAAAACACATATTGTGAAGATTTGTGTAATAGTTATGGCTACGAAACGGATTTTGAAGGCCATAGAATGTTTGTTTCTAATCAATATCGTTTTGGGAGTATGGGTTTTGGAAATAGATTAAATGAATATGATGCCTTGATTGCTTTTATATTTGATGGAGATGATTTTACAATTTCTTTATATTCTGAAAAAATAGATGTAAGTGTAATTTGTAAAAAATATAATGGTGGAGGTCATAAAGGGGCAGCAGGATTTCATTGTAAAGAATTACCTTTTAAAAAAGCACAAAATGTCTAAAACAAAAATAGTTGTATATTGCAGGTATTGTAAGGGACTTAAAGAGAGCTGGGATATGTGGAACACTAAGCGTTGCATGTTTAATTATGAAGATTATGATACTCCAGAGGTAAGACGTAGAAGATATTTAGATCCAGAAGATTGTAATAAGGGGAATAATTGCTCAAAATATGAGCCTGTAGATTCTATAAAAATGTGGTTTAGGAAATTAGGATGTTAAATTTTTATATAAGTGGAGTACTTTTTAATATTTTTTGGTTATTGTTTGGGACTCTAGAGATAAAAAATTCTTTGAAAGAATATACATCACTAACTTGGATATTGTTTTGGTTTTATTTTATGTTAGCAATACTTAGTAGTTGGGCTTTTGTTTTTGTTGCAATTGTTTTATATAGGGGAAAAAATTAAATGTTTCATTTTCACGATTTTTCACAATGGAAGACTACACACGAAATATCAGGTTCTATAGTAAAAAGTGACAGTAAGGCAGATATAGGGAGATATGTTTCATTAACACAAGAAAGGATTTGCAAAGTATGTAATTTTAAAGAAGTAAAAGTAAACTATAATAAAGCAACATTAGACGATTAGAAAGAGGAAATAATGAAAAGACAAACTAAAAAATGGACTCTGAAGGGTGGTAAAAAAATAAGAGTATGTGATATGAGTAATAATCATTTAAATAATACTATAAAATTGTTAGAAAAAAATGCAGAACATAGAAAAATGTCAACAGAATTATTTTGTTCATTTTGTAATTTACTTAGAGGAAAAAAGGCTCAACGACTTTTCAATCAAAAATTTGAAAAAGTGATGGATTTAGATTTTGGTAAATATACACTTTCAATTTACGAAAATATGATTGCCGAGAGAGAACGAAGATAAACTATGAAAATAATAGTGAATAATTTATTACAATGAGTATGGAGTCTATAGAGGCACGTTTTAAAAAAATGAAAAAAAATATAAAATTTTGTAAAGAATGTGGCGAATATATTACAGATGATGGTAGTTGTTCAAATCCTATATGTCCGGATGAATTACTTCCTCTATCTAAAAAAGGAGAGTTGAAGGAATGGTGCGAGGAATTTTGTGAAGATGTATACCTTTGCAATCCCTGTGTTTTTGAAGATTACCTAAAAAAATTAGTAAATAAATTCTTTAGAGAAATTGGAGGTGAAAATATGAATATAATTAAATACAAACATCATGGTAAAGAAGTTTCAGTGCGGGAAGATGTGAAAGACAAACACAGAGAGCATTGTTTGTGTTGGAAGTGTGATGTATTCCATCCTGAAAAGAGAGGAGATAATTGCGAAATAGCAAATAAATTGTTCAAAATGTGCGTAGAGTATAATATAGTTACTCCTGTTTGGGAGTGCCCATATTTTGGAGAAAAAAAGGAATAAAAATGATAGTATTAGCATGGATTGTTACAATAGTGTTTTTATTTTTTTGTATAGCAGCAAATTGGGAAGAGTTTAAAATGTTTTTGATTTTTATATCCAGTATAGGAATAATAGGGAGTGTCATATGGGCATTTTATTATTTAGCTGATTATTATTTCGTTATGGGATCATCATGAATAAAAATTGGGATAAAATAGCTGAAGAATATGTTAAAGAAAAGAATCAAGGTTTAGTAGAGAAAGACTACCATTCAGTTTTATTTGTAGAAGATAATTATGTGGTTATTAAAGAAGCAGGTGGAGCTTATTGGAGTGGTATGAGTGGAGATTCTTATTGTCCAGCAAGTTATCATATATATGATTTGAGTAAGAAAAATAGTTTGGGATCTCCCTTTCAAATACATGAAGAAGTAGGTGGGCGTTGGTCTAAAAAAAGAGTTGAAGTATTTAAAGGGATAATTTTGGGAAATAAAAGGATTTACAATGGGTAGAAATAGCGATATGCCAAGGAGTTGGGAAATATTTTTTACATGCTTGATATTAAGAAAATATTGGAGTAAAAAGTATACTAAGGATTGGAGATTAGGGCAATTATTTGAAAATTTAAAAATAAAACATGGTGATTTATTTTATATTGAAGATGATAAATTATTAGAATTGATTAAAGAGGAAAAATATGAGTAACACATTTTTTATAGCAGATCTCCATCTTGGGCACACAAATATAATTAAGTATTGTAATAGACCATTTGAAACTGTTGAAGAGATGGATGAAACAATAATTAAAAATTGGAATAGTGTAGTAAAAGAAGGTGATGTAGTATATCTTTTGGGTGACTTTTGTTTTCACAAAAACCCTCAAGAATATTTAGACCGTTTAAATGGCGAAATAAGATTAATCAAAGGGAATCATGATAAATCAAAAATACTCAAAGCATTTAAAGATGTAAGTGCTCTAATAACTATAAAAATTGATGATAAAATAGTAGTATTGTGCCATTACCCAATGCTAACATGGGATAGAGCACGTTATGGTTCAATTCATTTATATGGACATATACATAATAAAATACGGAAATCAGAACCTAATTCATATTGTGTATCTGTAGAATGTATAGATTATACTCCAAAAACATTAAAACAAATATTAGAAAGGAAAAATAATGAAAAAATTTAAAAAAGTAATTTTATTTCTTTTGGCTTGGTTGCCAGTAGTAGTAAGAATATTATTTGCTGGAATTGCTGGAGTTTCGGCTTTGTTGGTGATTGGGTTCTTAATGCCAGAAATATTTAAGATTTTGGCAAGTATTGGGATTGTAAATATAATGCAATTTGTGGGTTTTTGTTTTTTAGTGTTGTTAGGGTTTATAGTGTTAATTCTTTTATCAATAGGAGGAATATACTATACTGAATGGGCAGAAGATTATAGGGAGGTATAAATAATGAAAAAAAGAGAAAGAGATAGAATAAAGTGTTCATGTGGTCACAATCGTTGGAAAACAGTTCAAAAAAATATGATTTATCAATGCCGTAAATGTGATAGAACGGTGGTAAAATAATGCCAGGAAATATAGTCAAAATAAATAATTCAAAGTGGATGGAATGGTATGTTGGTGATAGTAAAATGAAATGGTTGCTATTTGTGTTAAAAATAATTGGGATAAAACAAAATGAAAAGATAAAATATAAAGTTGTTGAAATAGAAGTAAAAGATGGTGTGTCTTTTGAAGGTAAACTCTTTATAGTGAATAAAGAATGGGAGTTTTTAGGATCTAAAGGAAGAATTATATATCCTATTAATTTGCAAGACATGATTAAATTTGATTTAGAAATTAATTATTTAAAAGAAAAAATAACTATAGAGCCACTGAGAATATCAGGTGGTAGATTAGTTGCAAATATTCAAAAGGAGCAAAAATGAAAAAGAAAAAATATAAATATTATAAAAAAGATATGAATATGACAAAAATGACTCCTAAAGAAATAGCATTGGCAGCTGTTGAATTATTGTTAAATGATGAAAAAAGAATAAAAGAATTAGCTGAAAAAATATTTAAAGTATGTAACCCATCCAAAGAAAAAACACAGCCAATTAGTAAGGAAATAGAAGTTTATGAAAAAGTAAGAAAAACTATAAATGATGCATTTGGCGTACCTCTAGAAGAAATTAAAATGGAGAGTTTTCTTTTTGATGATTTGGGTGCAGATTCTTTAGATACAATTGAGTTGGTTATGGCTATAGAAGAAGAATTTTGCATAGAAATTCCTGATGAAGAAGCCGAAAAATTGTGTACTGTTGGGGGTATTGTAAAATATATAAATAAGGAGAAAATAAATGACTGAAAATATAATAGCTCAAATATTGGCTGAAAATTTGAATATAAGGTGTAAATATTATAATGATGATTATTGTAAAAGAGTAGATGATGATTATGGTCATTGTGCAAGTTGTTATGGGAAGATAGATCGATGTGATTTAACACAAAAAGGATTAAAAGGGAGTGAGTCAGAGTAATTAACTGACGGAAATTTGGAATATAGATAAACAACCCCCATCCTCCATTGGGCTATATAAGAAAAGAAGAGTTGGAGGGTTGCCTTAAATAATAAAGTAATTAATTATAAAAAAGGCAACCCTTAATAATTTTTGAAATAATGAAGGAGTAAAAATGAATAAGATAGGAATAAAAACAATGGAAGAAATGGAAAGAGTGTTTGAAATTTTAGCCAATGAAGCTAAGCAAGCATCTGAAATGGCGAACCCACATATTTCAGGATTTAGGGTAGGAGCAGCAATTCTTTCTAAAGAAAGAAACATATATAGGGGGTGTAATATAGAATTTGATAATTTTTCTAATACATTACATGCTGAAGAAGTAGCATTAGCAAATATGTTTATTCATGGAGAACAAGAATTTGATTTCATAGCAGTACATACAAATGATAATAAATTGTGGTTCCCTTGTGGTATGTGTTTGCAATCATTACATGAAAAAGGTGGACCAAAATTGAATGTTATAGCTTGCAATAATGAAAAAGCTGAAATGAAAAAATTAGAAGAATTAATGCCTTATGGATATAAAGGAGTAGCAAATGACAAATAGAGAACAAATAAGAAAAGAATATACTGAGGTAATGAAGAAGATTGAAAATGTATACATTGCTTTTAAAGAAGGTAAAATATCTAAAACGTCGGTTATAAAAGTAGATGATATTATGATTGATTGGATTATTGATACTAGAAAATCAATGCTAGAAGAAATATTAAAGGGTACAACAGATTTAGAGGTTGTAGAAAATGCTAAAGAACAATTGGAGAAAATAAATAATGGCTAAGAAATTTAAGAGAAAGATTGATTGGGAAGAAGAATATAAACACTTGTATCAAAGAACTGTTGATCATTTAAATTCAATGGTTGAATATTTGGAGAATGACCATACTCATCATGCTGCAGATATGTGTGGATATTTTAGAGCGAATATACAAAATGAGAATTATTATTTTGAATTTCCAGAAGAAAAGAGACCGGAATAACGAAAATAACAGTTGATTTTTAAAAAAAAGTATTATATAATAAGTTGGTAATAAGAAAGGAAGATGATAAAAATGAAAAAATTAATATGCATAGTTGTAATATTGATTTCAGTATTAATAGTAGGGTGTGGTGAAGTAGCAAAAGAAACAAGTTCGGATTCTGATGAGAGGGTTAGTGTTCCGGTAGTAGGCTATACTACAAAATCAACAATATGTGATGGATTGGGAGTAACTAAAAGTTATACCATTAATTCTTTTAATATAGATAATTTTCTAATTAAAATACAATTTTATAATACTTCAAGTGTTTTGCAACGCCAAGTAAATTATACAAAGAATAAATATAATGATGTAATTGGATTTCAAGAGTATGCTGGAGGGGTTCTAGATTCATATATGACTTCTGTTCAAGATTCTGACTTTAGGGTGATTAAAAGGGATTCTTATGATTCGTTAGGTAGTCTAACACATTATAGAGAAAATGAATATTATGGCTCTACAAGATATTACTCTTTAGAAGTAAGCTATGATTCTTTAGGGGTAACAACAAGCCAGAGAATAGTTCTCTTTAATGCAAATTCTTTACCTATGCAATTAAATTCCTATGATGGTGTAGGAACTTTTTTGGGATACCATATGATTACATATGATGAAAATAATAATGAAATATTGTGTGGTCTTTATAACTCTTTAGATGTTTTACAAATATATGATGTGAGGGCTTTTGATGGCCTTAATAGGAAGATATCAGAAACGCGATTTAGTTCAAGTGGAGTAACACAAGATTATAGTATTTGTTATTATAATGAATCTGAAATTTTTCCTTGGAAATACGAAGAGTATGATTCATTAAACAATTTAATAGAATATCAGATTAATGAAAAAATTTGATAAAATGAATAAAAAATTAGAAGTTGTAATAACAGCAAAATTGGATTATGGTATTGATGAATATAAAGATATGAAATATGCAATGCGAGATATAGAGGATAAACTTGAGACTTTGCAAGAAGTTGGAAGTGTAGAAATATCTATAAATATTGTAAATAAAAAATAAGATGTATTTTTTTACTATTTGTGGCTTTTGTTTTTTATTGAGAGTAATAATATGGTGTATCAAAATGAGGCCAATTCTTAAAGAACACTCAAAATTTGAAGATGATGAGTTAAGAAAAAAATATACGAGGGAAAATCGTGAATAAAGTAATAGCGTGTGAAAAGCCTGAGTTATCGGATGTATTCCTAAGGGACGAATACTTAGATACTATGACAAGCGAGCTATTAAAGTATTTTGAGTTTAGATTCGATGACCCCGAAAGGGCAAAGTTTCATTACAACAACTACGTTGAATTACATTATACAGTAATAGCAATAGACTTTATAGACGAAGTATTGAAAGGGAGGAATAGAGATGAATGATGATAAGTTTGTTTTTGGAATGTTCGTAGGTGTGATAGTTACCTTTATTGTATTTAGGCTAGTAGGAATAATTTAGGGAGGAATAGGGATGAGTAAATTAAAGCCGTGTCCGTTTTGTTTAGCAGAAAACAATGTAAGGGGGAGAAGTAATGAGTGAATTTCAATGGGTAAACGGTTCTTTATATGATTGGGACGAAACGCCCGATGAAGAAATGAAGATAGCAATAGAGAACGGAGATGAATAATGGATAAAGAAATAAAAGATTGGATTGATAACGCTACTTATGAATCTTTGTTAGAAAAATGGAGAGCTGCGCCTATAGGAAGTCCATATTTCCAAAGGGAGACGGTTCTTTATATGAACAGGAATATATTACTCAAAAAAAATGCAAGAAAAGAGAAAGACAATTAGCAACGCAGAGCAGGTGGCAACAAGTAAAAGAATAGGCTGGTAGAAATGAAGATAGCAAAAAGAAAGGGTGTGGGGCGAATAATGGATTATTGGTATGAATGTATATTACAGGCTTTTGAAGATGCTAGTATTGTTGCCAGTGTGGAGCAAGTAAAAGCTGTGGCTCGTGACGTTCAGGGCTCGCATGAAAATTATAGTATGTATAGTGGTGATGATTGTATTCCTAATCCAGATGTAACCGAAAACGAAAAGTTAAAAGTTGAACTAAAGAAATCAAAAGACGAACAAAATAAAGTACGCTGTGATTATTGTAAAGGGCTAGGATATACAACGTCTTATGGGGGAACATTTCAAAGCGATCATACATGCCCTAAGTGTAACGGGACGGGAAAGGTGTGGGCTAATGTATAAAACCGCAAGCCAAGTATTTGAAGCGATTGATAAGCAGGGGTGGAATAAAATGGGCATGGAAAAAACCATGCTTACTGCCTTTAATTCAACAGGAATGTATGTAGATTTTTTTAAAGATCCTGGCAAGTTAATGTGTTTTATGCACTTAGCAGAAATCTTTTACGACAAAACACCCAAGAACGCTTGCGCTTGTATTGCGGAGATAAAGTTTGAAAAGGTTGCTAAAAAAGCTACTGAAGAATTGATAGACAAGTGGATAGGGGGCAGGGATTGTACTATAGAACAAAGGGATTGGTATAGGGGCAGATACTTGGCTACATCACCGAGTGGTGAATACTGGATGTCAAAAAGGCTATGGCTTAAACAGTTTGAGTATAAAATCCGCCACAAGCTACTATGCAAAGATGCTACGGGCGACTGGGTAAAGGTGATACAGGGGTTTTTAAAATGAGTAAAAACATAGCATTAGTTCCTATAAAGTCATGCCACGATTGCCCAAACTGCGGATATGTTGGCTTTGGTAATAATGGGAGATATTGCACAGAAACAGCAGATGGAGCTTTGCATATAAAAGACTATAGGACAATTAAAACAAAAGGTGTTCCTAAGTGGTGTCCTTATGCTAAATAAAATAATAGCCGACAACCCTTTATATTTTTTTGAAGATGCTGGCTTTGCCTTATATACGCAGTTTGGTATTTTTGGGAAGCGATTTCAAACTAAAGTATTGGGAGGATAAATAATGAAAAAACCTGAAAATTGGTATGTTATTCGAGCTGAATGTGAATATTCAGAATATCAAAATAGTAATCTTATTGCTCCTTCTAAACGTTGGCAATGTATAAAATCTAAAAAGTTTAAAAAACTATTATGTTCATATGAAGCCTTGCAATGTAATTGGAATAGATGTCCTATATTAAGGACAACATAAACAGTGCCAACAGCCTAAAAACGAGGAGATGTATTGACATATTGATGATGACATGTCAATAGTGTTAATGATTATCTAAGTATTACAATGATTAAGTAAAATTCCGTAAAATATTCCAATATATAACACTATTA
>Ga0075122_10000455_pt1 | contig 32744 bp, 42 predicted proteins | sample AntAceMetag02UKB_FD_69790 | JGI IMG/M metagenome (GOLD analysis project Ga0075122, IMG submission 69790) | Saline lake microbial communities from Ace Lake, Antarctica - Antarctic Ace Lake Metagenome 02UKB | ecosystem: Environmental > Aquatic > Non-marine Saline and Alkaline > Saline | place...
GCGCCAAAAATTTTTCGTTGCGCACGTATTTTATAATCAAAAAAATATAAAAACTTAACGAGAAATGGATGTAATTCCTCCACACACTAAAAGTGTGCAGGTATCCTTACAACAAAAAATAAAAATCACTGATATTACTCTCGATAGTTAACCATAGAGGAAGGTATAGTATTAAATTTGTATAAAGAAGAGAATTAGCAAAATCAATCATACACCAAGCCCAAAATCCAGATTTATTTTTCATTTTAAATTCCTATTAAAAATATCTCTCCTTAAAATCCTTTCTCATTAGCAAAATGATTCGAGATTCAACTTGCTCATCTTCAATTTTATATGAAGGCAGAAGCTTTATTAATTTTTCTGTGTAATTTTTTATTTCTTCATGATAAGGCATTGCACTCATATTAAGTCTTTGCCTTGACATTCCTATGTGCATATAAGCTTTTACTTCTATGAAATCTGCTTGAGAACCCTCTATTAACTTTACATACTCTTGCATAAACTTTTCATCCATGTTCATGCCTTTAATTAATGTCATTCTAATTACTGTTCTACAACCTAAAGATTTTAATAAAGACAAAGTTTTCTTGAATCTTTGCCAACCATCTTTTCTATGAGACCTTGTTATTTCTTTAAAGAGAAGTTCATTGGGTGCATTCATAGAAATATATAATTGATCTGGCAAAGCATTTTCTTGTTTTAATTTTAAAATCATTTCAGGATTATTACCATTACTAACAATAAAAACAGTTCTTGCATTCTTCTTTTCTTTCAAATACTTAACAAGTTCAGGCAAATAAGGATAAAGTGTTGGTTCTCCACTCAAAGAAATTGCATAATGATCTGGTTGTTGTGCATCTTTCCACTTTTCTTTGTCTGCTTTATCATTTCCACCAAAACCAGAAAGAAGTTTTATTCTCTTTTCAATCAATTGTTCAACATATTCTTCAGGTTTTTGCCATTGTAAATCTTTAACAGAAGCAAAATCCATATATTCCATTGGTCTCCAGCAAAATATGCAGTTATTATCACACCACATAGTTATTGGAGTAAACTGCATACACTTATGACAGTGTGCATCATAGAACTTTTCTTTATAACAAACTCCTTTATTTAGAATTGCTTTTTTATTCCACTCACATATCTGCATAGATGAATGACCAACTATTCCATAAGACTTTTTCTCAAGTTCTTGAATTTGTTTTTCTGTTAGGTAGTTCATTCTAAGGTATCTTTGCAATCTCCCACATTATCATAAAATTTGCTTTATAATTTTTTGCAATATTCTTATTTTTTATTAATATTCCTATACTTGGACTTGCCCAAACTATTATAGCAATCTTATCAGAATAAATAACAGTTGTTGCCTGAGAAACATAGCTTTTCGGTAAAGTTCTATACTCATCTTTCTTAACTCTATAAAGCTTAACTCCATACTCACACAACAATTTCTTTTTAATCTTCTTTTCTATTATCCTTCTTACTGATTGTTTACCAAAATATGGGAAAAACCTTACTAACTGACCTTTCACACCCCAAGCTAGAAATTCTTTATATCTTAGAATATCATTAAATATATTTCTCAACCCCGCTTCACCTTTGAATATTTCAACATCAACTTCATCTCTAGAAAACTTACTTAAATTCTCTAATACTGGAACTATATCCTGGATCAACCTTTTTCTATCTTCTGCAATCTTTAATAACTGCTTTGGCTCCACTGCCTTAAAATATCTTCTATTGTTTTTTATAACATAACTAACAAGACCTTTACTCTTTAATTTTTCAAGCAAATCATAAACATTAGTTCTATGCAAACCAATATCTTCAGCAATCTTACTTGCTAAACTTGAACCTAGTTTAAGCAATGTAAGATAAACCTTTATTTCATTCTCAGCTAAGCCTAATGATTTTAATGCTTCTTTTTCCATTTTTAAGACTAACAACAGAAAAACACTTATCATATATAAATATTGTGTCTAAAATAAGACAACAAAGGCTTAAATATTCTATTGATTACTGTTTTTTAGTGATGAAAAATGATTAAGAAAAATGAAAAATGAAAACCAGCTACAAACCCTAAAGAACGATCCAAAAACAATAAGTCAAGAAATGCCATATTATGAGCAATTCCTTTATTATAATATTTTAAGAGATATACAAGGGCACAAACCATTTAAACAATCAATATTTGAAACAGGAGAAATATCTCTAAAAAAATTAGATTTCATTAAAGAATTACTTAAAGACAAAAAATTCAATGAAAATATTGAATATTTAAATGAGAGCTGGGAGCCAATCAGTCCAAATGGCAACCTTGGCAATAATACAAGAAAATATGCTCGTGAATTGAATCCTAATCTTAGCTTAATAAGTTATATGTATCTATATACGCATAATTATAAAGTGCCAGGACCTAAAGATCTAATATCTTTGTTAAATGAATTATTTGCAAAAAATCAATCAACATCTTTTAAAAGAATATATCCTGATTTTATCTCAAGAATAAAGCCAGAAAACAAACTTATGGATTATGTAAATTGCTATTTATATTATTTAAACTTCCGTTATTATTCACTATCAAGCATAAAATTCCTTATAAGCGGCAATATAAATGATCTTGAAAACATTCCTATGAATGCAACTAAAACACATATAATGGGATTGTGGGGTAGTTGTAAATATTATTATAGCGAAGTACAGGTGCCATTAGAAATTCCAATCAAATACAACAGAAAGAATATTTATATAAACTCTCTTATCGTGGGTGCATTGGAAAAACTTCTCTATCAAGTACATTGGCATCACACCAAACACTTAAAAATAGAAAATAAGAAGTTTAATCCTCTTTGCATAATAGATTATAAAAATAATTTCCTAGAAATTTCTGTACAAAATTCTGGAGGAATTGCATCAAATTTTTTAAGAGATTTTTGTGATTTAGAAAAAGTATTTAACTATGAAAGTTATTATAAAAAAGTTAAGAAATTAGTTATGTCACAAAAGAAGTATATTAGAGAAGAAAAATATTTAAGAAATTTACTAGAAGATTCTTATTTTGATACAGTACATTATTTTAGATATACTTCTAACATTATTGATATAGTAAATAAAAAACATGGAGGCTATTCGGAAATAACTTCAACAGAAAAAGGCAAGAGAACATATTCTTATTCCCAAAAATATAACAGAACAAAAAGAGCTCCCCAACAAGATGTTGGCACAACTTCTACTTTATATATTCCAGCAGTGGAAAAGAAAGGAATAATAGTTCCAAAACTAACATCAGACTTAATATAAAAACAAATAGGTTAAACTATTCCATAAGACTTTTTCTCAAGTTCTTGAATTTGTTTTTCTGTTAGGTAGTTCATTTTATTGCTTATCTTTATGATAAATATCAAGGAAAATTAATTTATTATCTTTTTTTATATAAATATAGGATAATCGATAAGGGGAAACATAAAATTCTCTTGTATTTTTTCTTGTGTATCTCATTGGTTTTCCAATTCCAGGTGAAAAAACTATTTTTTTAATCTGTTTTTTTAATCTTTCTTTTATCTTATTATTCTTAATTTTCTTAATAGTTCTTTCAAAAGAAGAATCAAATAAAACAGTTACCATTTTGCTAATTCATCTAAAAAATTATTAGAATTCATAGTCTTAAACTTACCTGCTTTAATTTTATCTAAAGCTTCATCACTTCTCTTTGCAAATTTTAAGTCATCATTAAATTCAGAATCTAATTTAGAAGCCCTTTTTAAAATAAACCTATTTTTATCTTCAATTATTAGAAGTTTTTCACCTACATTAAACTTTTTCCTCATTTCCAAAGGTAATACAATTTGTCCTTTAGAGCTTAATTTTGTTATTGCAATTTCCATTTTTAATCACAAGTAAGACTAATCTTACTTAATATATAAACGTTTTGGTTTTAATGTTAATTTAGAACATTCTTTAGTTGCACTTTATATTTTTCAATACTCTCATTAGTAACTTTAGATATAAAATCAAATAACTTTTTATTAAAAGTTTCTGCAATTTCTATCAAGTCAATAACTTCATCTTTTGTAATTCTAAAATCAGTATAATATTGTTTATCTATTCTTTCTTCTTTTGCAAAGGATATTTCTGAATTGTCTATTAAAAATAATTCTTTTAGTAAGATTATTGAAGCAGAGTGGTTTTCACATTTTATTCCTGTCTTAAATAACAATGCAGTAAGCAGGTTATACATACTATAATAAACTAATGAAACTGTTTCTTCTAAACGATTATTATCTAATAAAATCTTTGCAGAAATAAGATTACTTTCAGATTTGTTTATATATGATTGTTTTATTTCTTCACTTGGTTCAACAATAGCTAATTTATTTTCTTTTTCAATTTTTTTCAAAAAATTTATTTTTTTCATAGTAAAACTCTGCCCCTTTAATTATAACATGATTTTTGTCTATTTCCTTAAACAAAAGATCTTTAGTATTATATTTTCCTATTTTAGTATTTAACTTAGAATCAAGTAAATTTAAGTCTTTTTTTAAACTTTTGTCTGTTGTTTCCGCAAATATATCAATATCACTATTTTTTGTTGCTAATTGTTTAGCATAAGAACCAAAAAGAACAATTAATTTTAGTTTTTTATTATTTTGTAATTTATTTATTATACTTCTTAATTCAGGATAAATGTTTAATATTTTTATTAGTTTGTATTTCTCTGCCATAAAAATATGTTCTTTTGCTTCAATTGTTTTCTTAAGAAAATAAACTTTATTTTTACCTTTTTGTGTATAATCAACGACATTCTTATTTTGCAATTTTTTTAGTTTTCTTACTATCATCATGTGATTTATGTTTAATTTTTTGGCAAGCTCTCTTGCGTGATTATTTTCTTTTAATAATTGCAAGATAATTTCCATACTGTAATCTTTTTGTTCCATATGTAACATATAAGTTACAATCAATATATAAATGTTTTGGTTTGTAATTATTTTACTCTTAAATGCCAGAATATTCAGGTATAAATTATTTATAAGGAATTTGGTTTCCTTAATTTATGAACCTAACAGACAATAAAGAAGTATTTCAAAAAATGAGTAAAAATTATGTTAGAACAGATTTTCATTGGGGCTCTGACCTGGATCTAATTAAAGTAACTATTGAAGAATTGCTTATCCTAAACCCAGACCCAGCTATCCTAGATTTAGCTTGCGGTACAGGTTTTCATCTAATAAACTTAGCACAACTATACCCTGAAATAACTTTTCAAGGAATTGATTATTCTCCTTTAATGTTAGAAAAAGCAAAAATAAACAGGGATAATCTAAACTTAAAAAACATTATTATCCAGGAAGAAAATATTACCGAGCTTCCATTTGACAAGAAATATGATTTAATCCTTTTTCTGAATAATGGTTATGGTAACTTATATATAAAAAATGTTAATCCTAAAAAAATAAGAAAAAATGTTTTTCAAAAAATATCTCACTCATTAAATACAAGGGGGCGAGCAATCTTATCTGTCTATAATCTAGAAAGGCTGGAAAAGAACTATGGAAAAGAACTAAGACTAATCGAGGATAAAAGTGATATAAGTAAAGGAGATTTATTTGTAGAATATAAATATAATAATAAAAATACTCCTTATTATTCACATTGGTTTTCAGAGGAAGAACTAAAAGCTCTTGAGAGAAATGCAAACCTAAATATTGACTTCTTAGAAAAAAGAATGTCTAGATTTTTAGTAAGATTTAGAAAAAAATAAAATCAAATTAAGAAATATTATTTAGCTTAGGAATAATCTTTGCTTCTGCCCTCTTTAAATGTTCTTGATAAGTTGCAAGTGAAATCTTCATTAATTTAGATAACTTTTTCAAATCAATTCTTTTAGGAATATCATAATAACCTTCTTCAACTGCTAAATCAAAAGCTCTTTTTTGCTTATCAGTTAATTGGGGCATAATTGAAGGAAAATAAACATCATTCAATTTTGTTTTTTTAAAATATAAAATATTTATTTCAATTTGTTTTTGATTTTTTAAGTTTTCAACAAAATCAGTTAATATAGACCTATCCCAACTACCAATCTCCCAATACTCATAGCCACCTTTATCAACAAAAACGGGTTTAGAAAAAAACATTTTTTGGTTGTAAAATGAAGTTGGAATTTTTTTGCTTTTACTTTTACCAATAAAAAATAAGGTATTTTTATCAATCTCTAAATTTATAATATTTTTTTCTTTTTTAATATCTATAATAAAATCTTTAATGTTTTCTTCACTACCTTCAAGAGTGTGCCTTTCAGAAGTATAATTATATCCTTTTTCAGACCAATTACCTAAAGGGATAGAATAAGATTTAACATTATATTTCTCACACCTATTTCCAATCGTGCAATCATGCTTAATTTTTAGTTTTAATATCCACATAATATTAACCATAATATTCTGGTTTAAATATTTTATTGAAATTTGTTAGAATTACTCCAAATCTTGCAAATTAATAATTGGTTTACTTATCTTAATAGAATCATCATATGCAATTCTTGGGCATGCAGTGTTTACCCAACAATCTATAAAATTGAAGTTTTCAAGTTCTGCAAAGTTTATTGTGTCATCTAAAAAATAATAAAAGTTTTTGTCTTTATTATTTAATTTTAATGCTTTCTTCAAATTATTTTGTCCAGGCTTTGTTGTTATAAGAACACCAACATTTTTTGCAACTGCAAACCCACTTAGTGCACCATTTCTTTTTTTGATTAAAGATGTAACATCTTCTTTGGTAATTTTCTTAATTGAAAAATCAAATGGTGATAGACAATAAACTTCATCTGCAACTTCTTTTAGAACTAAAGATTTAGGATGAAAAACACCACTGCCTAAATAAATAAATAAATCTGGTTTTTCAATAATCTTAAAATCAAAAGCACTACAACCAAGAATTTGATTAGAATATTTGCAATGAGCAAGTTTCATGTTTACAATTTTGCAGTATTTTAATAATTCAACAGCTAACTTATCTCTTTGCTCTAAAAATTGCACAGTTGTGAAAATTGCAACAGATTTATCTTTAATTAAATTAATTAATTCCTGAGTTATTTCAGGTAATTCTACATTTGATCTTGTTTCAAAATATTTTATCTTCATCTTTAATAGCATCCTAAGGTCAAAAATTCTTTTGACTTATAATTAAGTCCGTTGCAGGGGGGATGTTCCCTACGGGACTGCAGGACCTTCAAAAATAATATTGAAATTTTTGAAGATGCTATTATCTTCTAAACTCTGAATGTCCAAAGTGTAATATTAAATCAATTCCTAATTTTTCTAAATGTAGAGGAATATCACAAGCACCAAAATTAGTACCAGACCAGATAAATAAATTTACATCTAATTCTTTTCTTATAGAATCAACTATTTCTTTTGCCTTTGGCTTTAAACCATCAGGTAACTGCAAAACAACATTCTTTGCATTATTACTCTTAATTTCTTCTATAATCCTAGGAATTCCTAAATCATATTGCATTTTGTTGTAGAAGTTATATATTATTTAAAAAGGTATTTGAGATTATATTTGATAATCCTTTGAATCATATTCCATACTATAAGAAGATTTTTCTCCATACAAAGTAAGTATTTCAGATAAAACATTATAAAATTGTAACATCTCAAAATTTGGGTGAGGAGGTCTTTGTCTAGTTTTATATTTTTTAAAGATCTCAGGTTTAGGAATTAAACAATTATTTTTTTCTTCAACTAAATCTAAAATAGGATTATTCTTTTCTAAAGCTTTAACTCGCCTATAATCTTCAAGTAAACAAGGATTTGCCCAAGGATTAGTGTTCATAACATCTTTTTTTTTATTCATAAATATATAATAAAACATTTTTATTTAAATTTTTATTGTAAAAAAACCAATGCTCAGATTTGTGCTCAAACTTTATTTGGTTACTAGAACTCTATTAGTTCTACAGAACAAGTTCAAATCCCAAAAGGAATTCAAGTAATATAAAAATAAATGAGCCCGGGGGGATTCGAACCCTCGATCTACGGCTTAGAAGGCCGTCGCCATATCCAGACTAGGCCACGGGCCCATTTACCATAAGAGTTGAATAATCCTTTTTAAAGGTATTGTAAGAATAAAGCTTTTTAAAGAATATTCATATCCTATAAAAAATGAAAAAAATCGAGTTATTAGCACCAGTTGGAAACTGGGAAATGTTAACTGCAGCTGTTGAAGCAGGTGCAAATTCTGTTTATTTAGGTATTAAAGGCTTAAATATGCGAGAAAGAGCTAATAACTTCTCAATTGAAGATTTAAAAAAAGTAACAAACTATGCTCACAAGAATAAAGTTAAAGTTTATTTAACTGTCAACACAATTATCTTTGATGAGGAACTTAAAACAATAAAGAAAATACTGGTTGCAGCTAAGAAAGCAAAAATTGATGCAATAATTTGTTGGGATTTAGCAGTTATTTCATTGTGTAAAAAACTTGGATTAGAAATTCATTTAAGCACACAAGCTTCAAGTTCCAATGTTGAGTCAATTAAATTATACAAAAAATTAGGTGTAAAAAGATTTGTGCTTGCAAGAGAATGCTCACTAGATCAAATAAAAAAGTTAACAAAGATTGCTAATATTGAAGTCTTTGCACATGGAGCAATGTGTGTTTCAGTTAGTGGAAGGTGCTTTTTATCACAATTTCTCTATGGAAATAAAACCTCTGCAAACAGAGGAAAATGCATTCAGCCATGCAGAAGATCTTACATAATTCATGATCCTGAAACTCATAAAGAATTAAAAGTTCATAATAATTATATTATGAGTCCAAAAGATTTATGTGTTTTACCTTTTGTTGAGAAATTAATTAAAGCGGGAATTACTTGTTTAAAGATTGAAGGAAGAGCAAGAAGTCCTGAATATGTTAAAGTTGTGACAGAAGCTTATCGAGAAGCAATTGATGCGGATTATAATAAAAAACTAACTAAAGAGTTAAAAAATAAACTTCTTAAGAAACTGAAAACAGTTTATAATAGAGGATTCAGTTCTGGTTTTTATCTAGGAAAACCAATTAATGAGTGGACAAAAACCTATGGAAATCAAGCAACAAAAAAGAAAACTTATATTGGTAAGATAACAAATTTCTTCAAAAAAATAAGTGTTGCAGAAATAAGAATAAATACTGGAAAGATTAAAACAGGGGATAACATTTTAATTATTGGGCCAACAACAGGTGTTTACGAACAAAAAGTTGGAAACATGGAAATAGATAAAAAGAAAATAGTTAAATTTGCAAAGAAAGGCCAAGTCATTGGCATCAAGACCACTAAGTTATGCAGAAAAAATGATCAGGTTTATTTGTTTGAGTGAATTTTTTTTTCTTTCAATTTTTCACTTTCTAAAGCATGATATCGATCTTGCCAAGAAGATATGCCTAAAAAAGCTAAAAATCCACTAGAAAAAAGAAAAATTATCAAAGTCCTTTGAAAACCATTATCATAATTTTTATATTCTTTTACCTGCAAATCATATTCAATCTTTAGCAGAGTATATCCATATGAAGATTCAATAAACCTTTTCTGGGATAATAAACTATTTTTTAAATTTTCTAGATTTTTGAAATAATTAATATCAACCATATTTTTAACTTTAACAAATTGATTATATAAAATATCAAGATTATCTAATTTTGATTCTATGCTCTGATGTTCTAATAATAACCCTGACAGATACGGTTTTTTAACCTGAGAAAGCATAGGAGAAAAAGCAATACCTAGCGAAGCAAGACTTAACAAAAAGTAATATCTTGGTTTAACTTTTGCAATAATTTTTTCTATATCACTACCCATATAAATTTATAACTTAAAAAGAGTATTTAAGATTTATAGCGATATATGTCGTTCATTTTAATATAAGTGTTTAATTTTTATCCCAATAAGAAAAAAACTCATGCAATTCTTGTTCAGGAACCACACCTTTTCTTAAACTTTCAATTAAATTCTCTTTCTGGATATAACTTCTAAGACTAATCATTTTTTTATGTTTAATATCTCTTACCTCAACTGCGTGTATTAAACTTTTAATTGCCGAAGCCCCTCCTTTTTTAGCTCTTTGAATATTTTTAACATAATTTCTTAATGTGCCAATTCCTTCCAAATACCAAATTTGTAAAATCTTATTTGTTCTATCTTCATAGAAAGTTGCATTTCCCTTTACTATAAATTTATTTCTACCCAAATTAAGATTTAATAATAATTCTATTGAAAGAGGATTATTCTTACTAAAATTAGCTTTCCCTTTCATAAGGGGGGGCCTTTTACTATCAAACTTATCTATAACCATATAATTTCCATAATTTGGAATTAGTTTAGATAGAACAACATGAGCGATTTGTTCAATAGGAAAAAAATAATGTGTTAAGTGAAAACTTGAATGCAAATATCCATCTTTACCTATAAAATAGGGATCAAAAGTTCTCTTTAATATTTTTTTAAAGATATGTGCTCTAAAAAGAGGTTGATTCTCAAATTGAAATACTTGTCCAATTATAGGGAGATTAGAATGAACATTATAAGGAGTTTCCAAATTGTATTTTTTATTAAATAATTTCCATTTTTGATGGTATTTATTAATCTCTTCTTCAGATAATAAATCCTGTAATTTCATTTTATCACTAAAGATAGAAAACAAAAATAGGATATATTTTTTATAGCGATATATATCGTGCCTATGCTTTTTCAAAGAAATAAGGAATAAGCTTCTTCTCAGCTTTTCTAAGATGAGCCTGATAAGTAGAATAAGAAATCTTCATCAATTTAGCAAGCTTTTCAAGCTCAATTTTTCTAGGATATTCGTAATAACCTGTTTTTATTGCTAATTCTATAGCTCTTTTTTGTTTAACAGTAAGATTAGGGTGCACACTCATAATAGAAATAGAATTTATTTTCTTTTGACGAATTGACATAAGCTTTGCCTCACGTGCTTTTTTAAGAGAATTAAAAACTTTCATTAAAGCAACCCTTTTGAAACTTGCAATATTCACAATTTCATAACCTTGATCAGAAATAAATGCAGGTGCAACATGGATTATATCTTTATTATAAACAGAAATATTTTTAGGTTCTTTTATTGTACCAATAATAAAATCCTGGTTTAATTCTATATCTATAACTCTTTCCTCTTTTTTTAAATCTTTGATAAAATTAATTTTATCTTTTGTATCTCCAAAGATAGTGCCAGAAAAATGAACTGTAACCCAATCTTTTCCAGAAGAAAAAGATAAAGGAAAAATTAAAAGATTAATATTATGTTTTATTGCTTTCTCACCAATTAAAGTTCCTTTTTCGGAAAACTTAATTTTTGCAACCCACATACTATAGCGATATATGTCGTTATTTAAAAATTATTTTATTTTTTTATCAATTAATTTTCTTAGCTTAGAAATTAATTCAAGAATTGCAAATTGTTTTCTCAAAATATAATCCTTTTTAATAAAAAAACCATCATAAGCAACCCTATTTCTTAATATCCTTAAATCATTTAACAAATTAATTTCAAGCTTTGCAAATTCTTTATAATTCATTTCCAAATATTCAATTAATTCTTTATGTGCATATTCACCAAAGGTTTTATATCCATCAAGCAGAAGAATGACACTAATTAATTCTCTAATAATATCATAATATTCCTTAACAACATTAGAAGGATATCTCTCAATATTTATCTCATTAATCATTGCCAAACTTTTATCAATCATTCTCAAAATTGATTTTGATTTTTCAAAATCTGGGGTTATTTTAATTATCATATTATCTTAAAAGACTTTTAAATAGCCTCTTAAGATAACTCCATTTATTATGTTGTTCTTTAATTCTTTGCTCAATTTTCCAAAAGACTTACAGAAAAATGTGTTGATTTTCCGATTAAGCTTTTTCTCGTATTTTTTTAATTCTAAACTCATTTTACCACACAATAGGAAAATATCTATATCACTATCTTTTAAATCTTCACCCTTAGAATATGAACCAAATAAAATAATTACATCAGGTACACAACTATCTTCAAGATATTGTAGTAATCCAGAATCTTTTATTAACTTTATATTATTTAACTTTTTGAGAAATACAAATTTTCCATTGTCTCTATTTGCAAAGTAAATAGGATAATTATGAATCCTATGTTTCTTCTTTAAGATTAACTCTTCTTTTTCTAATTCAAATAAATAGTTTTTAACAGAAGTTGGTGCTAAACTTATTTCTCTACTTATCTCTCTTAATTGAAAACCAACTCCTTCAATTATTGGATTATCAAAAAATAATTGTAATATTTTGAGTTTGTTATTCATATGTAATAGATATATTACAACTGTTATATAAATATTACGGTTTAAATAAGAATTAACCCCTCAAAATATGAGGGGGAGGTGTGGATTTTCTAGATGGCAGCTCTAAGAATGTAATTTCTAAAAGATTTTGATTCCTCTGCAGAAATCAAGTTTGAGTCTACTAATAATTTTGATACTTCATCTGAATAAATTTCTTTTTTTGATGCATATTTCTTCATTTTACCACCTCATGCTACAAATTGAGAATCAAAAGATCTCAGGTTTCTTGATGTCATAACTTTTACTTGATTAAAAAATAACGAATTTATTTCTGTAACGTTTGCATTTAATGTTTCTTTGGTATTCATTAGCATTCCTCCTCATGTGTATCCATATTATTGAAAGGCATGTACATTCTTATCCACCCTCTTCTTGATCTAAACAAAGCCCTAAAAACGTTTGCTCGACCATATGCTTTTACTCCTATCATCTAAATCACCTCTTTTGATTATGTTATTCTTTATCCAAAGAATAACGACCAAAAAAGCATTATTTACAATCGAAGATTGCAATATTAACTTTTTTGAGTACAATATGTTTATGGTACAAATCCTTTATATAGCTCACAGACAAATGTCCAGTGCCAGTGCAAAAAACTTTATAAAGAAAATATAGATTCTTAGAAGTATCCCTCCCTAGCTCAGTTGGCTAGAGCGTTCGGCTGTAGAAGTTGTGTGATCTCAACCCGAAAGGACAGAAATGACTCACAACCAGCCGTAACCGAAAGGTCCCCGGTTCGAGTCTGGGGGGAGGGATATTTTACTTCCATACAGATAACTACTCTATCTATTTTAGAAAATGAAAAAGTCAAAGAAAAAATTACAAGAAGAGAAGGAGCTAAGGCTGCAAAAAGAAAGAGTGCTCCAAGATATAATAGATAAATTAGGTCCCAAAAAACCATCAAAAACTCCTGTGCTAAAGTTAATCAAGAAAATGATTCCTCTTACAATTACAGTGGGAATAATCGCTGCAGCACTATATGTTTACTTTAATGGATGGTATGCATTTCTCCAACAAATACTTACAGGAGTAATTTGGATTACACTTATTTCTACAGTTCTAGGTTTAGTAAGTAAAGCAGAAAAAAGAAGATGAGTACTGATTCTTAACAAAAATTTATATATTCAAACTCATTCTTCTCATTTATGACAACACCCAATTACCAAGGACGCGTATCAGGTTTAACTAGGATTACAATAGATCAATTTACGCATTGCTGGATTTACTATGCAGACATTGAAGGGAGAGAAGATAGTGAGAAATTCGTGTGGAGTAATAAATTAAAAATAAAACCTGATGAAGTAGGGCATAATATTATAGAAAGTTCAACCTTCTGGCCTAAAGAAAGAGTTTTCTTTGCAATAGCATTTCCACATGTAACTAGAATGCTCGGATGGACTATTGAAGATAATATTTATGAAACAAACATAAATGAATTTGCAAGATACGATACAGAAACTTGGGAAGAAAAAGAATTCATGCCAAAAAACCCAAAAACTCATTTTTTAGTATGTCCACAGGAACTTAAAATTACAAACTTTGAAGATGATATTTATGGCCTTAGTCCAACAATACCACAATATTATAACCACCCAAGAAGCATAAATGCTGTGCCACAAGCAAGAATTATCAATCCCAATAAACTAAAAGAATGGTATAATGAGAAAAAACTAATTCTTAAACTCTAAACTAAATAACTCTGTTGGATTATCTTTGCATAAATACTAACATTCTCAAGAACAAAAGTTTCTACAAGTACGCCTGCAACTATGACTATTACTGCAATAATCAAAATCCACATTGCCATTTTCCAATAAGTTTTCTTAAACCTGTCCTGTTTTCGTTCACCAGGGTCAACTTCTATGTCACTGGATATTAATCCACCACCTATTGCACCAAGAATATATCCCAACATTTCTAAAACCGCATGAGGAAAAACAATAACTAAAATCAACAATAACAACACTATTGGATTTATACTAGAAACTAAACTTGCATTTCTGGCAGTAACACCGAATATGGTGCCCCAGAGACTGGCGTTCCAGGTTAAAAGAAATATTGCCCCATCACCAGTTAAAAAAGAAAGAATTACACAGGCAATCAGAACTAGAAGATTATTTAATAGTAATGATGTAAATAAAGAACTTGAGAAGGCGTTTCCTGCAATATTATCAACTGCACCTGCACCTCGAAGTTCTAGCTGATCTCTAAATAATGCATTAATCTGGAAACTAGGAAGAATCAAAGCAGATATTGAATAAACCAAAAAGATTCCTAACATTAAAAGCAAATATACTTTAATAAAATCATTTTCATCTCGCCATAGAGATTTGAATGAAAATTTCCTCTCTTGTTTTGCCTGTTTCTCTTCAATTCGATATATTTTCCTAATGCTTGGAATAAGAAGGATTGCAGTGAATGCAACAGCAACCAGAGAAGGATCTGCAGGAAATAAGATAGATGCAATAAAGATTCCTATAACAGAATAGATTACTCCCAGGAAAAATACATAACTAAGCTTTTTCTCTAAAATCTTCTCTGAAACAAGATGTTCTAAGACCATACACTAGGATTTAGAATGATAGTTTAAAAAGATTATTGAAAATAAATAAAAATGCTCAACAATTCCTTACAGAATTCTTGGCACCGAAAAAATCGGAATAAAAAAGATTTATTATTTCTTAACTTCTTCTTTAACATAAGCTGCAGCTGCATCAGAAGCAGTTTTAACTTCAGGCTTTTTTTCAACCACAGGAGCTTCTACTTTCTTTGCTGCAACTTTTTTCTTTTTCTTCTGTCCTTTAGGAACTTTAACAGGCTTGACTTTTTTCTTATGTTGTTTCTTAGCTCTTTCAGTTGACTTCTTAGGTTTTGTATCTCTTACAACTAAGCCAAATTTTTCAAAAACTGCTTTTACTTCATCATGAGAAGCATCTTCATTTAAGTCAACTGTTTTTTCCAAAGGTTCAAGATGTCGAACATTACACTTTCTTCTTCTTGTTTCACCGTCAATTAAAACAATTAAATCATCAATTTTTTTAACTATAACACAAGTTTTACCTGCATCTCTTCCTGCAATCTTTACACATAATCTTCCAGGTTCAAACATTTTATTTTCCTCCTTGTTTCCCATGAGAATGATGCTTGTTGCCAAACACATCTGAGAAACAAACTAAATATAAGACTTAAATCTTAGTTTGTCTTGCTTGATCTTTAATTTTTGCTCTTGTACACTTACTACACAAAACACCACCATAAGGCCTTTCAGGTCTTTTAGCAGTTTTAGGCATATTTACTATTTCTGATTTTCTTGCTCTTGGGACGCCTTTCAAAATTGCACCACAACCACCGCATTTAGGTTTTGCAGGAGCTCTGTGTCTATATGAGATTTTATTCTCACCACCAGGAGTAGTAATTTTTACTCTTCTAAATGTTCTTGATTTAAATTTACCTGATACCATAATACAGTCAAAGAACCTCAATTTATTTATAAATCTAATGGTTAATATGAATCACATACTATTCTAAAGCGAACTGATACTAAATGCAAATAGAGCTCGTTGTAGGAGGTTGTTCCTACGAGACTACAGAGCTATCAATTATAATATTGATTTATGATTAATTCATTAATCATGACCAATAATCTTTAAAATATTGTGTTCAGTGAGAAATAGTATAAGATTCATTAGTAATTCATCTTAACCCGGCCATCTACCATAAGTATAACATTATCACTGTTTAATTCATCAAGAAAATGCATTGTGGTATTCTCAGAAATAGATTGATAATTTGCTTCTATAATTACTTCTTCTACTTGAACATACTTTTTCTTACCAGTTAACTGGGTAATTATATCAATTATCTTTAATTTATTATTTACTTCAGATTCATCAGCAATACTAGCTGCCATAAGATTCTGTATACGCATAATTTCATTGAAATCTAATCCGCCATCCATTCTATATTAGTGTAAAGTAGTTCCCCTATTTGTATATCAATACACAATTATTTAAAAAAACTGCGGAGTTATGGTTGATAAATGTATACTAAGAAACTACTGGCTTTTTCCCAACAATTTCAACAATTGTTGTATTACCGCCCTTGCCAGTGCTTTTAGTTAAGGAAACAAATTTACCTTCACCAAGCTTAGAAATCCTTCTTTGAAAAGTTTTGTAAGATGAAGACCCACCTTGATTAGTATATAATTTGAATAAATCGCCAATTTTTAAACCAGAGTTTTTTCTTATTATCTCAAAAACATTTCTTGTTTCTTCATCAAGAGAATCTGCTTTTTTTATTGTAAAGTTTTCAAGTTTATTTAGTGCAGAAGTTACATCTAAAGAAGTTATTTTTCTAGAACCTTTTTCTTCTGCATTCAACCCAGACTCTTTTAATAAAAATAATCCTGATCTTATATCATTTATTTCAGCGGTTTTTTTTGCAACAAGTTTGAAAGCATCTTCTTCCCAAGAACCAACAGAAAAAGCATGACCCATTCTATCTTGCAAAATTCCCTCTGTTTCTTTAAAATCATATTCTTTAAATTCAAGAAGTCCTGCCATAAGCCTTGACTTGATTCTCTTATCTAAATCATTTAACCAAGAAGGATAATTTGTTATTAGAACAATACTTTTATGCAAAATTTTTTCGAGTATAAAATAGAGAAAATCAATATCATTTGTTCTGTCTATTTCATCAAACACAAAAATACATGGTTTGGTATTTAACTTTTCTTCAAGAAGTTTGTAAAGATCAATAGTTTTTTTATTTTGGGTAAAATGATAACCAAAAAGATTACTAATCTCAATTAAAATTTTATAAGTTGTATTATGTTGCCAACAATTAATAAAAAAAACATTTACATTATCTGTTTCAGATTCTAATTCATTAAGAACATTTCTGATTGCAACAGATTTCCCAATTCCTGGGGGACCATAAACCAAAAGGTTTCTTCCAGATCTTCCATGAAATAATGGCTTGAAAGAGTTTGCAACATGAAACTGCTCATCTTCTCTATATTGAATCATCTTTGGGACAAATTCATAATCTAATGGATTATCATCTATTATTAATGATTCATCAGAATTCAACATGTCATCAAATAATCCCATATAAATTACCAAACATAACTGGTTTATAAAATTTATTGGGCTAAAACCAAAAACCAAAGGTTTAAATATTAAACTCAAATCTCATTATTTGCAATGCAAATCCATAAAAAAAGAAGATCTTTAAATGACTTAAGTTTTGAAAATGTTAAAGTGAGTAATGATATTACTCATTCATATACGTCATTAATTGATCTTCTTTTCACACAAAAAGTCGAACGTAACGATGAATGGAAGTGGGAAACAGTTGATGAAAACGTTAGAAAAAACAGAATCGCGAAACTTCCTAAAGAATTATCTGAAATTGTTCCTGAGATTAAAAATTATAGAAAATTAAAAGAAATTGAGAAAATAAATTTCTTAGAAACTTTTTATCTAGAATGGGTATATTGTGTGCATTGTGCCTGCTCTGAAGAGGCAAATTTTAACTCAGAAATTGTTAACAGACATCGTCTTAATTATTTCTTAGATGAAATAAAATTAAGAATGAAACAATCAAAGAGTCCCGATGCTGACTCCACAAAAGAAGAAATTGAAGAACTTGAAATGATGATTAAGGATCTAGAAAAGACAAGGCCAGAATATTTTAATATTAAAGTAGTAATTAAAAAAGACCCTTATCAAAAACATAAAGACGAGCAAGCAATCTTTCAAGCCTACCAATAAATTTAAAAGAAAGCACTTAATAACAAATTATATCAATTACTGATACTAAATAAAAAAAATCTATTTTTTTCTAACCAAAGATAAAGTTGGTTTATTTGAGCCAGTTCTACAAATCTTTCCGTCATGATTTTTGAATTTAATAATTGTTCTTGGGAATTGAACACTTCCAACAAGTTTTAACTTTGACTCAAGTTTGTAAGTTATTATTCTCTCTTCATATGGTTCAAGATGTTCAAAGTTCCATTTCACAAGCGTAGCACTTTTTCCCTTAACCACCTTAGAAGGTCTTAGTGAACCAAGTGAATGTTTTTCTTCAACTAACTCTGTTAGTTTAGAAACCTTTTCTCGAACTTCAACATCATGAAGTTTTTTTGAAGTTCTATTTTTTATGAAAAGCTTTATTTTAATCCTTGAAACACCCTCCATTCTTTTCATATGAAGAACTGAAGCTTTTTTCTTAATAATTATTTCACTTCTTAAGTTATAATAAAGATAAATTATTATAAGTATAATAAGAGCTATTGCAAATAGAACTCTATAGTTATTAGATACAGTGATAGTTAATTCCTCTTCAGGATCCAACTCAACAACCCATTTTACAACAGGTTTACCTTCACTTTTAGCAACTTCATATTTATTATCAGATCTTAAGAAAATTCTCTCAATCCAATTTTTTTGCATTTCAATAGATTTTGTTGAATGGATATTTCCATTATTTACAATATTAAGAGTGTATAATGTTCTAAGAAATTCTCTTGATTTCTGTTGTGAAACTTGAACGTCACTAACTTGTTCTATGATGTATGATTCAACTAAGGAAGCATAAGTTTTATTATCAATATTTAATTTTACTTCAAGTTTTTGAGCACCAGGTTCTTGATATGGATCTAAATCAAAATTAACCTGTATTGATTTTTCTTGTTGCGGAAGAAGAGTCTCTTCAAATTCTTTATAGAACAACCCCCCATCAACTACAATGTTCATATTTTTTATATCAAGAGCATTACGATTTCTTAATCTTAGTTTTAATTTAAAGCCATTATTTGGATCAACATTTTCATCATATTCTGCATAAAGATTTAGTGAAGGAATATATCCTTTGTAACCAGTATCATAAGACATTAAATATACTGGTATATAGAAATTTTTAGTTATGCCAGTAATAAGTGCAGTTACTTTCAAAGGTAAATTATAACTTTTACCTGCAGGAATAACTCCTTTTGGTTTTATACTAAACACTGTTGTAAGTGACTCATTTGGAGCCAAATTAGTAAACTTATCCTCAAGACTATAAATCCAATTAGTTGCTGATGAAACTGTAAAAGTTTCTGTTGAATCAAGCGTATTATTTATCTTTATTATAAATTTTGCATATTCATCAGGATAAATATCTTTATTTACTGGCTCTATACTCACTTCATAATCACTTATTGCAAAAGCAGGTGTAGAAATAGCTATAATAAATAATAATAAGAATATCAACAATATTTTGGAATTAAGTCTCATAAATATGCCTCCAACTAATTAAGTTCAAACAACACCTCTTAATATACTATGGTAAACTATAACAAGGTAGTTTATAAAATTTTTGCTATTTTTTCAGAGTAAATTAGAGGATAAATATAAATAGATTAGCAAATAAAGCAAGAAAATAAGCTGAAAAACAGCGAAAATAAGCTAAAAACACATATACTACACAATATAAACATTTATAAATAAGAAATACATTCACTACTTAAAAGAGAAAAACTTATAAAGAAAAGATTACTACATTCTTTTAAGTTACTTAATTAAATTTTATATTAATTAAAATTAAAATTAGGGGGGAAAATAATGATAAAAAACACAAAAATTTTGTTTGCTGTATTAATTAGTATACTTATTCTTAGTATGACAAGCATTGTTAGTGCAGATTCTTATACATTTAGTTTAAGAAATAGTGAATCAGACACACAAATAATGAATTATACTAACACTAATCTTGCAGCAATGGATGTAACATTTGAAATAGTAGATTTTACTATTCCTGATATTAATCATGGTGTTAATCTAAGAGAAGGAGAAATAACTTTTGTTTTTGATCCAGCAACAATTGCAAATGTCGCACCTGGCACAAGTGATCAAACAGAATTAACATTAACTATTGATGCTAATGCACCATTAGGTACATATACTGCAGATGTTCAAGTTAATGAGACTCCTACAGCAGGAGGTGCTTCAGCAACAAGGATCATTCATGATTTAACAATTACTGTTGTAGCAAACAATATTCCAACTATAAGCCAAATCCTGGATTTTGAAATGTCAGTAGGCGAAACTCAAACAGAAATAGTTACAATCGCAGATGCTGATGGAGACGACCTAACATTTGATTTAACTAATCAACCTAGTGGAATGACCGCAACATTAGTTGACAATAACACTGTAAACATTACATGGAGTCCAACTGTGGCTGTGGCAGATAGAACTGTAACTTTCAGTTTAAGCGATGGTATTGATACTGTTGAACAAGAATTTCAAGCTAGCGCAATTCTAGAAGGATTGCACGTGTCAGTTCAAGATATTGAATTTGGAAGTGATTCTCAAGAAAGAGAAACAGTTACTTCAGATACTTTTACTATAACTAACACTGGTGATGAAGAAATTACAAGTTTAACTGTTGAAGCAGTTGGTATTGATAGTGATTATAATTTCACATTTGAAACTACACCTTTAGCAAGTCTTTCACCTGGAGATTCAACAACTTTTAGAGCAAGAATCTATATTCCAGATGATCAAAATGCAGGAAGAGAAAGTATTGGAACTCTAAATATTGACTACAACACTAATTCACAAACAACCAAAACAATCTACCTAACAACTGAATCACTTTTAGAAATTAAAGAAGTTGAAATTGAGGTTAATGGTGATGATGATGGAGTTGATGAAGGTGACGAAGTTGATGTTGAAGTTGAAGATGAAATCCAAGTAATAATTGAACTTGAGAACATTGGTGACGAATACAAATTCGATGATGGAGACATAAATGTTGAAATAGAAATTGATGATCTTGACATTAAAGAAGATATGGATTATGAAGAAGACTTAGACCATGGAGATGAAACTGGTAGTGATATTAAATTTGAATTCGACATTCCTTCTGATGAAGATGACGGTTCAGTTGATGTAGTAATTACTGTTGAGGCTGAAGACGAAAATGGAGCAGAACACAACTTAGTATTTGAATTCACTCTAAATGTTGAGAGACCAAGTCATCTGATTAAGATCCAAGATTTAGTGTTTTTATCTAGCTCTATAAGCGCAGGAAAAACAGCTACACTTGAAATTGATGTTGAAAACGTTGGTGAAAATGATGAAGATGAAGTTTATATTAAGATAGAGAATGATGTTCTTGACTATGCTAAACTAATTGGGCCATTTGACATCGATGAAGGAGACGATCTTACTAGAAGCGTAACTATGAACATTCCTTCAGATGCAGAAGCAGGTGAATATTTAGTAAAGGTTACAACTTACCACAGAACTGACGACGAAAGTGATATTGAATCAATTTTAATGACAGTTAGTGAAGGTACAGGAACTAAAACTCCAAGTACACCAAGTACACCGACAACAAAAATAAATACAACTCCAATTGTACCAACATTACCAAGTGATGCTGCATACGGAGAACCAATTAAGTCAAGCTTCTTTGGAAGTGACACTTCAGTATTGGTACTATTAATTATTTTAATAGTTGTAATTATTGGCGTTATTGTAGTTATTTTAATACCTGCAAAGAGATAATAACTTATTTCTTTTTTTTATTTTCTTTTTTATACACCTTTTTCTTCTAAAAATCCACAAAACTTATATACTTAGAGTGCATAATATACTATATGATTAAGTCAATTAAGCTAGCAAACTCTTATCCGACAACAGAAGTAGGATTTATTGCAAAAGATTTGTCTAGTGTGTATAATTTTGAATTCAATACAAACTTTAGTATAGTTATTCTTAATAGTTTTTTTGAAGAACTGCTTAAGGATAACACTGTTAAAAATAGAATCAGTTCATTGTTACAAAACATAAATGAAAATACAGATATACATCAAATAAAAGAAATTTCTGAAACAATAACTACTGCAATAGAAGGCTGTGATTTTTCTGAAGAATTAAAAGAAAACCTAAGTGATGCATATGAAACTCTTCCTTGGAAATCAAATGTTAGTGCAAAAGACTTACTAGATAGCCCAGAACATAAGGTAAACATAATAGGAAGTCCAGATTATATAACTGCACCACTAATATTCTTTGGGATAGAAAAAAATTCTCTAGAAGAAACAATAAAGAAAGTTTATGCGCATTATTTTTCTGTTGAAGAAATAATTTATAGAATAAATTCAGGCATAGATGAAAACTTTTCAATTGCAGTGGTAATTCAAAAAGAAGAACCAGTATCTGTAAGTGCATTATGCTACATAAGCAAAACTAAAGAAACTAAAAACCAGATAAAAGTTTATGTATTTCCTGGACTAATTAATATAAAAGATATTGAAAAGCCAGATCAAGAAGTAAAACCTGATCAATATGTTGTTTCTAGAGACAGTTTAAAATTAGATTCAAGTGTCGCAGGCAAACAAACATTCAAGAACATCTCTAAAAATGGGGAATATAAACGAGTTGAATGTCAAATAAAAAGTTTTATTCTTAATGATGCTATTGCAAGTGAAATCGCAAGATTAACAAAAAAGGCAGGAGTCTTGTTAGAAAAAGCCGTTCAAATAATATTTACAATAACAAATGATAGAATAAACATCATGCATATTTCAAATACAATCGACTTACAAAAAGATTATTTCAATAAAACACAACTAAAAACAGATTTTGTTGCTGAAGAAACAAAAGAAGAAACTCCTGAAATTGATGAAGAACCAGAAGAAGAAATATTAAAAGAAGAATATGAAGAACAAGAGGAAATTTCAGAAATTAAAGATTTTGATAGAGTAGAACCAAACTCTGAAGATATAGCTTCTGTCCCTGAACCAAAGGCAGAAGAAACAACCACAGAACTAGAATCTGAGAACCAAGATATTCCTAAAGCAGAAGATTTCACTATTAAAGAAAACAATAAAGAGCAAGAAGAAGAAACTCCTGAAATTGATGAAGAAACTAATACCCCTGAAAATGTACTTGATTCAGATAAACCATTGAGCGAATTAATGGAATCAGCAGAAAGCACTGAAGAAGTTGTTGATGAAGATATTGAAATGCCAGAAAACCCAGAGGCAGAAGACAAAACAGAAAATCAAGAAGAACAAAAAGAAGAGAATCAAGAACCTGAACAAACAGATATTACCAACTCAGAACCAATAAGTTTGCTTGACGAACCAGAAGAAAAAGCAGAAAATATTCTTGATAATAATGAGTCAGAAGAAAAACAAGAAGATAACGACGATTTCTTAATGTAAAACCAACTAATTATTCTTTCTTTTTAGCATCATTCTTTATGTATTTACACTTAGGAAATTTATCACAAGCCAAAAAAGAACCGAAAGCTCCTTTTCTAAGAACTAATTTTCCATCATCACACTTAGGACATTTCTCCCCTTCGTGTTCTTTTAATTTATCTTGTTCTTCTTTTCTTGAAGGGCAATCAGGATTAATACAGGCCTCTATAGGACGCTTACCTTTTCTTATGATTGTAACAATAGGGTGGTTGCACAGCTCACACTGTCTTCCTGCATACTTAACCAATGCTCCTTTTGGCAAAGCCATTGTTTTTTTACAATCAGGATAAGTAGAACATCCTAAAAATAAACCAAACCGTCCTCTTTTGGTTGTCAAGTCTCCTTTACATTCAGGACATGGACCATAATAACTTTCAGCCTGTCTTTGTGCATCATCTGCGACTATTAAAGCATCACCAACTTTTTCTTTTTTAGTATCAAAATGAGAAACAGTTTTTTTTATAATTAATTTTGCTTTGGCAAGAACTTGATCTTCAGTTTTCTTTTTATTACGTATCTCTTCCATTTCTTCTTCGAATTTCCTAGTTAATTCTTCATCAAGTATTTCTGGACAAAATTTTTCTAGTATAGATTCTGTTTGCATTCCCACTTCTGTAACTGCAATAGGTTTTCCATCAAGATATCCTCTTTGAAAAAGAGTGTCAATAATTGACGCTCTTGTTGCCTTTGTTCCAAGGTTTCTTTTTTCTAACTCTTTAATTATGCTTGCTTGGGTATATCTTTTTGGAGGAAGAGTTTCTTTTTCTTCATCAATAAGCTTTGATACTGTAACAACTTCTGATTTTTTAAAGTCAGGAAGTTCTTTTTCTTTAACATTAACATATGGTGCATAAAAATTATGCCAAGCCTTAACTTTAGTAGTTGTTCCTTTCAAAAGGAAATCTTCTTCTTTTGCATTAAAAGTAATCTTTAGACTCTCTCTAATTGCAATGTCAGAAAAAGTTGCAACAAATCTTTTAACAATAAGATCATAGATTTTTTGCTCTCTATCTTTGATAGCTCTTGGAAGCTCACCTGTTGGATAAATTGCAGGGTGAGCAGGATCATTCTTTTTCCCATTATTTGGAGAAAGCGTTTTTTGTGAAGCTAATAATTCAGAAACTAATTTCTTATAAGCAATATTCTTTGCTAGCGCATTAAGAACCTTTTTATAACCAATTTCTTTAGGTAACTGATTAGAACTTGTTCTTGGATAAGAAATATAAGAATTTGTATATAATTCTTGAGCAATTGAAAGTGTTTCTTTAGGTGAAATCTTAAAACATCTGAATGCTTCAATCTGTAAAGATGTAAGATCAAAAGGATTTGGAGGGGCCTGTTTAATTTCTTTCTTGTTTATGTCTTTAACAATTACCTCTTTAACACCCTTCAATTTTGTTTTTATCTTAGTAAATTCAGATTTATCAAAGAATTTTTCATTCTTGTGAAGAGCAATTAATCTGCCTTTATCTTTCTGAACCTCAATACTTAATTCCCAATAGGGAACGGGTATAAATGCATTTATTGATTTCTCTTTATCAACAAGAAGTTTTAGTAACGGTCCCTGCACTCTGCCAGTGGACATTAATTTAAATCTTCCCTGTGCACTTATTGCTTGAGTTAGGGCTCTTGAGATATTAATTCCATAAAACCAATCAAGTTTATGTCTTGTCTCTCCTGCAAAGGCTTGGCCCCAATCAAGAGTTTTAAATTTATCTTTATACGCTTTGATAAGATCTGCTTTTGTTGTTGTAGAAAATTTCATTCTGTTTGCATCTTTCTTTTTACAAGCATACTTTATGATATTCATACCAATAACTTCACCTTCTACATCATAGTCTGTTGCAACAGTAAAATCTTTAGCGTCTTTTGCAAGTTTTTTTATTCTTGTAAGGTATTTAGTTGTGTAAGCACTATGCTTATTAACTTTAGATGAAGGAGCCCATTCAATATTAAATACAGGATAATCTTTTTTAGCACCATCAATTTGTTTCAAACCATAAAGATGGCCTACTGCATTAACAACAATAATATCTTTATCACCATGAGAAATAGAATAGTCAATAACTCCTTGTGCCTTATTTGTTATGATCTTTGAAGTTGATAAAGCCTCTGCAATCTTTTTTGCAGCACTTGGTTTCTCGGCAATTATTAATTCATAACCTTTAATTCCTTTTGCCATGTAAACCATGAAATTGAAGTTTCTTTAAAAATTTAATTGATGTTTAGAAAAATGATTTACGCTTGCTATCTTAATTAGACTTATTATTTAAACAACAAACTTTAAAAACGAAATAGCACAAACATCTAAAATAAGGTGATTATTAATGAATGTAACGATAAATAGAGAAACATGCATTGGATGTAACGCGTGTGTTGCAACTTGTCCAGATAACTTTGAAATTGATGACGAAAATAAAGCAATTGTAAAAAACTCTAGTGTTCCTGCAGAATTAGAAAAATGCACCAAAGATGCAGCAGAAAGTTGCCCCGTAACCTGCATAACAATAACAGAATAAATTATTGTCATAAAGTGAACTTATTCTAATAAAAAAATAAAGTTCGTTGCAGGGGGTTGTACCTTACGGGTCTGCAGAACTATAAAAAGATAAATTAATTAAGCGAAAAACAATAAATTATCTTAAACCAACTGTTCTTGCGAAATTTCTCGCTTTTCTTAATTCAGAAACATAAAAGTGACCTTTATCAGTTATAGAAATATGCTTTCTCTCATCCTTAGTTTGAATGTTTACTAAATTATTCTCATCCAATTCAGCAAGATACTCCTTCATCTTATTATAACTTAAGTTTGACTTATATAGAAGCCTTGTTGGTTTTATTGATCCACCAGCTAATTGAATAGCAACAAGCATATCCCAAATAATATCTGACTTGGATCTTCTAACCATTTTAATGTTTGTAAGCTTTAATAACAACCATCCCCACTATTAAGAACGATAAAAAGAATAGTGTCGGTTGGATCATACAAAAATAAGGTATTATAAAAAAGAAACGAATAATCCCCAGCAATAATAAAATCATTGCAATAAATAAATACAAAGACATATTATTTTTCTTTTGTAATGTTCTAACAAAATAATGTTCAGCAATAACCAAAAGTAATGCTACTGAAGTTATGTAAAACAAAATGTTTGAACTAAGAGATAAAATAATAACTAACATGAATAAGTAAATTGTTAATTTTCCTTTAAAGTTGTGAAATAAATTCTTTGTTGCAAATAAAATTAACACTAAACCTAGCATCATAAAAAATCTAAATAATAGTGTAGATGCAAAATATGTACATTCTGTTAATGTTCCAGGTATGTGTGCAGCGTTCATTGCCCAAACAATCATTGAAAACGCATTAATAAGAAACGATGTTGATAATGAAAGAAATCCTAAAGAAAAATATCCAAAATCATAAGTTCCTGCAATCTTATGTGCTCTGTAACTGTAGTATGCAACAGTCAAAGCCATAAAACTAACCAATATATTAATTATAAAATTAAAACTGAATATTGCCCCTGTTGTTAAATGCATTTTATACCCCTTATAATCGTATAGATTAAAACTATATTATCTAATAGACGTTAATCTTCTGTAGTATTTAAGCCTTTTGGTGTTTGTAATAGCTTTATAAAGAACATTCTTATAAGCTCAAAATTTTAGTTTGGCATAATAAAAACAAAAAAATTAAAATTTTAGTGAGTTTTTATAAAGAAAAAGTAGAAAAAAGAATTATCAGCACCTCGAAAAAGGAATTACTTCTTTTCCTCGCCCTCTTCAAGAACTTTATATTCCTCTTCCTTTTTCTCCGGTTTCATAGTTGGGAAAAATATAACATCTTTTATAGTCTCTGCACCAGTTAAGAACATAATCATTCTATCAACACCAAACCCAAGACCCCCTGCAGGGGGCATTCCTGTTTCTATTGCTTCTATAAAATCAGTATCAACAGCTTTTCTCATGTCACCAAAATTAACTTCGTCATGTGATTGCGCTTCAAGAAGTCTTCTTTGAACAATTGGATCATTTAATTCTGAATAAGCATTACATAATTCTACACCAGCACAGTATGATTCAAACCTTTCTAATAGACGATTATTTTTTCTGTTCTTTTTGCATAAGGGAGTTGAACCTCTTGGATGGTTAATTATATGTATTGGCTGAACAAGATGATCTTCACAAAACTCTTCAAAAATTAACTCAACTGCATAACCCCAATTAAGTTCTCCTTCATATTCAATTCCTTTTTCATGAACATAATTCATCACTGTTTTGTCATCCATATCTAGAACATCAATACCAACAAATTTCTTTATTGCATCTGGAACACTTAATCTTTTCCAAGGAGCTTTGAAATCTAATTCAACTTCTTTCTCTGTTCCATCTTTTAATTTTAATTTATGTTTAACTTTTGTTGTTCTGTTAACTTTTTTGCAAGCATACTCCCAGCACTCTTCCATAACTTTCATTACAGCGTCATAATCCGCATATGCTTCATAAGATTCCAACATTGTAAACTCAGGATTATGAGATTTATCTACACCTTCATTCCTAAAATTCTTACAGATAGTATAAACTTTTTCAAATCCACCAATGAGCAATCTCTTTAAGTAAAGTTCAGGACTGATTGAAAGAAACATTTTCATATCCCATGCATTTATGTGTGTAACAAAAGGTTTTGCTTTTGCACCCCCATAAAGTGTTTGCAACAAAGGAGTTTCAACTTCCATAAATCCTTTACTATCAAAAAATTCTCTGACAGCTTTAATGATTGCAGTTCTTTTTTTGAAAACTTCTCTTACTTCAGGATTCATAATTAAATCAAGATATCTTTTTCTATATCTTAATTCTTTATCTTGAATTCCATGATACTTTTCAGGCAAAGGTCTTATTGCTTTACATAACAACTCAAATTCCTCGACCTTGATTGTAACTTCTCCAGTTTTAGTTTTGAAAACTTTTCCAGTTACACCTAGAAAATCTCCTAGATCAATTAACTTAAGTAAATCGTATTTTTCTTTACCAACATTGTCTTGTCTAAAATATAATTGTAATCTTTCAACACCATCAGAGATTGCAAGGAACGATGCTTTGCCCATTTTTCTTAATGCAACAATTCTTCCTGCAACACTAAATTTATCTTCAGTACTTTCTTCTTTTTTTAGTTTAGCATACTTTTCTTTGAGGCTTTTATTATCAATAGTTTTCTTAAATGAGTAAGGATAAGGTTCAATTTCTTTCTCCTTTAGTGTTTCGAGTTTCTTTAGCCTTTCAGCTATCAAATTGTTGAAATCTTCTATTTCACCATATTTTTCATTTATTTTACTGTTTTCTTTTTCCATAATAGCACCTAAGCCCTTCTTTTTATTATAGAGACAAAATCTAATTTAAAAATATTCTCAAAAAAATCCGTTTTAAAGCCATAATAATCCCTAATTACGGTAAGTTTTTTAAAGTCAGGAGCCAATATTTAAACTACAATGGTAAAATCAAAATCTAAAATAAAAGCTAAAAAACCTGCAAAGGTGGTACAAAAAAATGAACCTAGTAACTTACATAACCAACTTAAGAGATCAAGCATAGCGGCAATTATCTATGCTGCATTAATTCTTCCAGTTTTAATGATTGCACCAATAGCAACTCAAACGATTTGGTTAAAAATAATAACAGTGGTTTTAGTTGTATTAACAACATTGTTATTTATCTGTATGATGAGAGCATTCTGCGGTCTAACAAAAAAATGGAAACATAAATTTGCAAAAATTATGACTAAAGCAATGGTTATTCTAGCAATAATTATTGCAATCCAAAATATCCTATCAATCTTTGTTAATCTAGGAGGAAATTTATTATCTATGATCCTTAGTATATTAACAGGCGTAGTATTTGTTATGTTTGGAATTGGGCTTATACATCTTAAAAAGAAAGCAGGTAGTTTAATTAAAGCTTTAGGAATAATTTTTATAATATCAGGGATATTTAGTGCTTCACTAATATTGTTAATATTAACACCTGCACTTGTAATTGCAACTACAGTCATACAAGCAGTATTATTCCATGATTTAGCAAAGAAGTATTAATAAAAGAAAATATTTTTTTTCTTTTATTAATAAGCATTAAATTTCCAAACTGTTTTTTAACATCTTCTTAATGTGTAATGATTCAGAATAAATCCACTGTATTCCTCTTGGACCATAAATTATTTTACCACTTTTGAAAAGATATTCTAAAATTATTTGCAGAGTCTTATGCATAACTTGTTTTGGTAATTTTCTTTTTAACTCAGAAATCTTTATTGGTACATCACTTTTTTTCTTTAAAAAACTTTCAACCATTAAAATAGTGCTAAGATTAGGATATCTAACTGCTTTTTTTGATTTAACTATTTTTCTTTTAACCATTTTATTATGTCTTATTCACATCAATTGATACTTTATTAACATGAAATTATATATAAAACTTTTGCTTTGTTTAAGGTATTTTAAAATATTTATTTGAAAAGTTTTCGGTTTTTATTAATAAGAATTTTTAATAATAAATACACTCTATTAAATCATGAATAAAAATAGAGAAATAAGGGTGTTTTTAAAAGGACAAGCCAAAGAAGTTTACTTGAAATTAAAAACAAAAAAAGATAAACAATCTAAAATTATTCTGAAATCATTAAAAAGAACAAAACAAATCCTGAAACAAAACCCTCAACATGGACAACCAATATCAAGAAGATTAATCCCAAAAAAATTGCTGAAATTAGGTATCACAAATTTATACAGAATAGAACTTCTAAACTTTTGGAGAATGCTTTACACAATAGAAGGAAACAAAATAGAAATTCTTTTATTTGTTATAAAAATTATCAATCATAAAGAGTATAATAAATTATTTGGTTATAAAAATAAATAAATCATCTATGTGCAAACCAGAATTTGTAGATCTTATTATCTATGCTATCAAGTCTGCAGAAACCAAATCTTTCAAACTGAACAATGTCTCCAACATTTGCCTGTGCAAGAGCAGATTCTGCTTTTCCTTTTGCAGTAGTATGATTTGGCATAAGAACTTCTACATCCAACAAATCTTTAGAATTAGGCAACCAATGAATAATTTTCTTACCATTGGCCTTAAAAACATCATAGTCAAGAGAATCAAAAGTATATTTTGTATCTTGTTTCTTAAAATTAAGACAATCCATTAACCTAACTACTTCACCATCTTTGAAAGTATCAACATCTTTTTTTGCAAGCAAAAATTTGTCTGAAGTTTCAAACTTTCTTCCACCTTTAATAGTATCAGGATGCAAGTCTAATTCAACTATTTCTCCAGGAGCATTATCTATTGTAACTTCAATAGGGTTAAAGACAAAAAAGAATCTTTTGGAAGTTGCATCAATTATCTCTTTATTGTAAGCGTCTAAAGCTTTAAAAAACTCTTTACCATCCATCTTTTTATCAGTAGAAGTTATGCCAACATTTTTTACAAAAGTCTTGAAAGCTCCAGGCTGATAACCTCTTCTTTTTAGCGCAAGAAGAAATGGAACTCTTATGTCATCCCACCCAGTAAATTCTCCTGCATCAATCTTTTCTTTTGTTTTAGAGCAAGAAATTTCAAGACCTTCAAAATTCCATCTTCCAAGGAATTGAGTTTCAGGAAAATCTTTTATTCCAAGAGCATCATACATCATCTTTTGTCTTTCAGCATTAGTTTGATGGTCTTTAGCTCTGATAATATGAGTCATTCCTGCCTCAATATCATCAACAGTAACTGCAAGATTCATTAAAGGCCAAACCCGATATTTTTTACCCTGACGTGGATGTTCTGCTTCATTAATTCTTGCAAGAGGAAAATCTCTAAGCGCAGGATTCTTATTTTCCATGTCTGCTTTAAATCTAAGAACAACTTCTCCCTGTTTATATCCAGAAGATTTAAGCATTCTCACCCATCTTTTTAGATTGTCTCCTTTGCTTAGAAATCGACAAGGACAAGGTTTTTTATCCCAAACCATTTTCTTAAATTCTTCATTATCGCAATCACAAACATATGCTGCATCAGCACGTATTAATTTTTCAACATAATCATAATAAGTTTTCATTCTATCTGATTGAATCCAAACATCAGTAACATTACCAAAAACCCATTCAGCATCTTTAGGTAACAAGTCATATGCAGCAGAATATATTTTTTCAGGATTAGTATCTTCTATTCTTAGAATAAATTTCCCACCATATCTCTCAACATAAATAGAAGTCGGCATTCCTGTAAACACATGTCCAATATGCATTGGCCCACTAGGAGAAGGAGATAACCTCATGACAACTCCTGTTTTTTTAACATTATCTAACTCTCTAAATAAATCTTTTTTCTCTTGCTTAGGTTTTTTATCGAGCGCATGAGAATCTAGTGCCAAAAGTTCTGATTTTTGGTCTTCTAAACTCATTGCATTAATCTCTTTAGCAATAAAATTAATATCTTTTATTAAATCCTGCATACTATCTTTTGCTTCAGGAAATTCTTTAATAACTGCACCCACAAGTGCTTTAGGATTACACTTACCACTAAACTTAACTGCATTCTTCAATGCGTCTAATTTTATTGCATTCTTGATATTTTCTTCCATAAACTAGAATAAGTGTTGTTGTATTTTAAATGTTTTGCTAAAAAAAAGAAAAATAAATGCTCAATAATCGAAGATTATTGGCACCGCTTCACCGGAAATAACTATCGGGTTATATCAATAGTTATAGATCCATCTGGGTTGTGTGCAGTATATATTAACAATGGATAGTCAGGCAAAGTATTTAACATTCCATCAGTTAAAGGTAAAAGAATTTCATCACCTTCTAACAATGGAACAAAGTCGTCATCCCAATGTTCTCTATCTTGATTATACTTTGCACCTAAAGATACAAGATTATAATTTCCATAAGAGCCACTTGTTTCAATATCCCAAACCCACTCTGCATCATTTGCAGTATCTCCATAACCAAATAATTCCATTGAATCACCATCACCTACAGTCATATAAATATACTCTGGTGCATAAGCTAGTTTCGCTAGATTATTATCTGGCGGGTCATAGAGTATATTTCTCACTTCA
>Ga0075122_10000458_pt1 | contig 32584 bp, 21 predicted proteins | sample AntAceMetag02UKB_FD_69790 | JGI IMG/M metagenome (GOLD analysis project Ga0075122, IMG submission 69790) | Saline lake microbial communities from Ace Lake, Antarctica - Antarctic Ace Lake Metagenome 02UKB | ecosystem: Environmental > Aquatic > Non-marine Saline and Alkaline > Saline | place...
TCCACTTCATTAATAATTGGTTGATACAAATCAACAATCATGTCTTTTGATACATTTTCCATACGATTGTTCTCCCTTGTATAATATATAGTGTAATGTTAGATCTTACCACAAGCATACTTTGGTATGTTTTATTCTTTTTTTATTGTGTCTACTTTAGAGGTATCATTTCAATTTCTAATATGTCTCTCTTTAAATGTATTAATTACTCAAATTCAGTCTCTTGAACAACGTATATATAACCACGCCAAGCATCTAGAATTTGGTCAAGCTTATATTCTCTTCTAACGAGAGCGTCGTCATATTCTGCTGGATCGTTGATGATAGCATACCATGTATCCTCTTTTAAAACAAAACCTGTTAATACAACTAAGTGCCCAGATGGATAGGCCATAATACTACCTTCTAAAGCTTCTTTGCTTTTTGTCATTATCGATAGAATTAGTGGAATATCTTCATTAATATAGTTCATCAATACTGATAGATTATTAACATATTCAACTCTTGAATATAAATCAAATCCGCCAGCGTAACTCGCGTTAAAACTCCAGTTACCATATATTTTACTGCCATTATCATAAACTTTGCTGGCAACTATTTCTTGAGAATCAGTATAGCCATAATAGTTTAACACCATAGATAGCGATGTAGGAGAACAAATAGAGTTCCCAATCAATGGAATACTAAGTTGCTGTCTTGGGATTATAGTTACTTCATGATTATTTAAATTAGTTGTCGTATAATCAGTTGTGTTAGTTGGCAAAACCGTAGTTATGCTAATGTTTTTCAGTTTTGTATTATCGGTTTCACTCTGTGCAAAAACAACTTTGAATTTAATTCTGTCGATATCATCTTTTTTTGACGTGATAGTATCAATAGATACTTCCCCATATTCATCTTCTTGATTTTTGAACGATAATTTGTAATCACTTTGCCACAATGCCATAACATAATAGTCGCTATACCCTTCACTGTTTCCAAGTGAGATCAAAATACTTACTTTAGAATAATCATCTATTAATACATTCCAACTAGGAACGAGTTTATCAAAAGACTCAAGATAAAAACTTCCAGTTTCTAATGTTCCTTTTTCTGTGTTGTTATCTAATTGTATATACCCATCTTCATAAATTAGATTGTCACAAACACTACTATTAGTCCATAATTCTAAAGAAGTGATTGTATCTGTTTGATTTAGAGTTATTTGATTACTTAAAATACATCTGTTGTCGGACACGTCTACACCCTCATTTCCTGTTTCGATATTTTCCAAAGTCGCATCTTTATTAATATCAATCACATTATCGTCATCAGTTCTTGTACATGCACTTAATGAGAATAATAGTAGAAATAGTAATAATACTATAAATTTTTTCATATTTATTCACGCTCCTTTATGTTCTATTATAACTTACTTCTTTTGAAAAGTTATTTATTTCTAGAGTATTCACTAAATTTTTCAATATAAGAATGGGTTGGTATGGAATTAGAACAGGGGGTAATATTCCCGTATGCATCCAATATCAAATTGCAACTTAGAATGTTACAGCGAGCGTTACAACAAGTGAAAAGAATTATATTAATTCGATCTCTTTCTATTGTATACTATTAATTGCTTTTTATAAGTGTTATAATAATTTCAAATGTTTGCATTTTTACAAATTCATTTAGATTGAATATATTTGTTGGAGGAGTTTATGGTAAAGAGAATTTTGATTTATATATTTGTTATGATTATTAGCATTACACTTATGGGTTGTGATTTCTTTTCTAATTCAACAATTCCAACAACAATACATTCAACAACGGTTCCAACAACAATAACGACAACAACAACAACAACAACAACAACTGAAGATACTATGACGGTTTTTGTGATTTCTTTTAATGTAGGGGCAGGTAGCGATGTGAATTCTATAAATGTAGCGAGTGGTTCATCTATTAATTTGCCTATATCTGAAAGGGAAGGATATAGCTTTTTGGGTTGGACACTTATTGATACTGCAGAAGCTGAAATTTTCATTGAAACATTTCAGCCAAATTCAAACATCACCATGTATGCAAAATGGAGTGTTAATCAATATACGATTTCATTTAACACAAATGGAGAATCAGTAATTGGATCAATTTCACAAAACTATAATACAAATGTAACACAACCAGATGACCCAACCAAAGAAGGATACACATTTGCTGGTTGGTATTCAGACAGTGAATTAACAACTGTGTATACGTTTTCAACGATGCCTTCGGAAAATATAACAGTGTATGCAAAATGGGAGGCTGTAGATTGGAGTGATGTAGAACTGTATTTGGAAAATTTAATTCCAAATGAATTATTAAGTGACATCAATTTACCGAGTACATACAATGCACATTCCCTTTCTTGGGTATCAAGTAATCCTGAGATTCTAAGTAATGTAGGTATCTATAACAGACCTTATCAAGCAACAACAGTAAATCTATCAGCAACCATACAGTTAGAACAACAAACGTTAACAAAAATATATAATATCGAAGTTGCAGGGTATAAATCATTAAGTGCTCCTTTGACATCCAGCTATATTTATAGAGATTATCATCTGGTAACTGATTCGTTCTTCACGACATTAGATATTATCAACTGCGCGTTTATAACAGCTAACTCTGCAGGGACATTGTCGGGAACAAGTGTTTTGAGTAATATTAATACCTATATAATGCCTAAAGCACGTGAAAATGGAAATTGGGTTATATTCTCAATTGCTCCAGATTCAGAGTGGTCAGCGATAGCATCGAATTCAACTAGAATTAATACGTTTGCAGATAACATCGTAGCAATGATTAATGCATATGGATTTGATGGCGTTGATATTGACTGGGAAACACCAACTGATCTAGAAGCTACAAGATTTACTGAGTTGATGCGTGTTATCTATACAAAAGTTAAAGCAAATAATCCTAATCATCTGGTTACTGCAGCAATCGCAGGGGGCATGTGGCAACCACCAAGATATGACTTAGTAAATTCACATCAATATCTTGACTATATTAACATGATGACTTACGGTATGGTAAGTAATAATGGTTATTATCAGAATGCTTTGAGTAGATCTACGACTTTTGCGAATCCAACAAATAGTGCTGGTAAAACACTAACCAGTTGTTCAATAGAGGAGAGCATCGATATTTATCATACATATGGCATTCCAAATAGTAAGATTATTGTTGGTGTGGCTTTTTATGGCATCAAGCAAACAAGAACCTATGATTCAGTAAGTCAAACATGGTCCGGATGGGTAAATGCAGGATCAGTATCATTCAATAATATAATTAATAGTTACATAAATAACAGTAGTTATAATTACTATTTCGACTCAAAAGCTGGAGTGCCTTATATCATTAAAGATGATGGATCTGTATTCATTTCGTATGATAACCCCAGATCAATCGCAGCAAAAAGTGAATTTATTATTGAAAATGACCTTGCAGGAATGATGTACTGGGAAAATGGATTGGATCAAACAGGAACATTACTTTTAGCGATGGAAGTAGGACTCAAACAAATAGACTGATTCAAAACACGAAAGTAAAAATTCACAAATTAAGTCAATCAAAATTAGAAACGACGAATCGACTAGATGACCGAAAATTAAAAAGACAAACTCTAAAATTAGAATTTGTTTTTTTTTAGGACTACAAGTTCTACACATCTTAATGGGTGCGTAATACTTTCTTACCTTCTGAACTTAAATATAATCAAGTTAGTGAGAAGCATAACTTTAATGAATTTTGGGGCGGATTAGTTCCCAAATATTATGTGAAATATGTAATAATTCTTCCTTAAGTATAATACATTGATTTGTATTATAAGTGATTGCAATGAGTGATATCATTAGCATAACAAAGCCCTTTTTACTTTTTCATTTATGTTATAATTGATCTGATATTTATATTTGATTGTGATATAATATTAATAGTGCACACATAATCAATCTAGCATTATTAATAATAGTATTGGATTGAGTTCTAATCTGAGGAGGAAACAATTTTGATTAAAATATTAAGTCATTATGCATTCAAAGACAATGTGAAAGATATCAAGCCATACGGTAACGGAAACATCAATAAAACTTATTTAGTTGAAACCGGCAGCGATGATAAATATATTCTTCAGGAAATCAATACAAAAGTCTTTAAAAAGCCAAAAGAAGTCATGAAAAATATCGAAATGGTAACAAATCATATTCGTAATACTCATATTGAAAATAATTTGTCCTCCGACAACGCTGTATTGGAAATTGTATATACGAATAAAAATGATTCATACGTCAAGATTAATAATCAGTATTGGCGTGCTTATAAATTTGTCAATAATGCTGAAACTTATGAAACTACAGAGAATCCTGATTTGTTTAAACAAGTTGGAATTGCTATAGGTGCTTTTCAGAAATTTCTGAATGATTTTGACCCTAATAAATTATCTGTCACAATTCCGGATTTTCACAACACTCCAAAACGTTATGGAGCATTAAGCGAAGCTATCGAATTGGATAAATACAACCGAGCAATCGATGTGTTTCATGAAATAAAATTCATTTACGACCGCAAAGATAGGTTATCAATAATTACTGATGCATTGGACAATCATGAAATTCCAATTCGCGTTTCTCATAATGATACAAAATTAAATAACGTAATGATTGATAAAACAACGAAAAAAGCGGTTTGTATTATTGATTTGGATACTGTGATGCCAGGGTCCGTCTTATATGATTTTGGGGACGCAATCCGTATTGGAGCATCAGCAAGCAACGAGGATGAATCTGATTTATCTAAAATCAAGTTAGACTTACCTCTTTTTGAAGCTTTTACAGAAGGGTTTTTAAGTGAAATGTCAGAAATATTGACTGATACTGAGAAAAAACTTCTGGTCGATAGCGTTTGGGTAATTACGATGGAAATTACAATTCGCTTTTTAACAGATTATTTAAACAATGATCAATACTTCCGAATCGATTATCCAAAACATAATCTGACAAGAGTCTATGCACAAATGAAGCTTGTAGAAGAAATTGAGTTGTGCCGTGATAAAATGATAGCTTTTATTGATTCTGTCAAATAACAAGTTATATCATTCATTTCTCGAAGTAGTAAGATTGAATCATCGCTAAATACCATTCTTGTCAATTCACGAATCTTACCACAAAAAACCTAAAAGTATGGATAAATAGTACTATTTCTATGTCACTATCTTTTGATAGTGATTTTTTTATAAAAAACCATATTCCTGGTGAAGGAATATGGTTTAAAATATATCTATCAATTTGACTTAAACGAGTTTTAAATAGTAGACCATTCAACGTTTCAATTTTCTGTTTTTTATAGCGTATTTGTTAACATTGTTCGATAAAACACTAACACTTTCATTAAGGTCTTCTATAGTACCAATTCCAATTTTGATAATACAATTTGATTAGATTTCGTTTAGTGAGCATTCATCAGGTTGTTTTATGACGTTTATGTAGCATAAAGAATCCCAACCCTATCATTAACAAACTTAAATATTGAGATGGCGTTGGAAAGGAATTGTATTGAGTTGTAATAAAAGAAAATATAGTACCACGATCGTCACCTCTAATAAATTCAATAAGAAATCTCCAAACTCCATAAGCCAACAAATATACTTCAACTTCAATATTTTTAATACTTTTGACTTTATTCATTACAATGAAAAGAATAAATAGAAATGCTGCTTCAAAAAGTTGTGTAGGAAAAATGGCTACATCTGGATATGCAATATGAGAATGTCCGTATGGAAATACTACTCCCAAAAAGGAATCTGTAGGAATTCCATAACAGCAACCTGCAAAGAAACACCCAATTCTACCAAACGCATGTGCGAGAACAACTCCGGTGATAATTGTATTTAGAATTTTTTTAACATCCTTGTTTTCATCCTTGTAGAATAGTTTAAGTAATACCAAAAATGCTGCAATTCCGCCTATTAATCCGCCTATGAACGTGATTGATCCAAAGGTCAATTCACCAGTTCCGATGGAATGAAAAATTCCATCAAATAGAAAAGAAGATACTAATGCAATCAACAAACTCGCAACCAATAGAATTAGTAGTTTGTTCGTCTGTTTGCGAGAATACCCATCATACTTTTCAAATCTTCTTGCAACATACAAAATCATAAATAACAGCCCAATGGCAATCAATAAATCATACATTGGTATAGAATAATTAAATACTTCAGGCCATAAAAATGGGTACATAAAGTCAACTCCTTAGTTAATATTATAACATAGTGAATCAGTATTAAAGTAGTTAAAGATAATAATTAAAACCTTTATAAATTGTTACAATCAAGATATTACGAACGTCTTTGAATACTCATTATCTGAAAATGCGTGTGACATTTAACTATATTAATCTAAATTGAATAGAATTTCAAGTAGAAAAACCATTATTTAGAATAGTTTTGATTTGTATTAACAAAAAAGATGTTAGTTTCACACCGAGAATGTTGTATCACAAACACCTTATATGAATCTGAGTTGAATGAATAGAAAATCTATGTTTATAAAGAATTTATTAATTTCTTCTATACCAAAGGAATCCCATTAAGAAAACAACTCCAAGTAGTGATGTTGAAACGTTAACATTCAGTCGAGAACCACAACCACTAGTTCTAGATATTTCTGTATTGGTGGTTGTGTTTGTAGAGGAAACGGTAGTAGATTGAGTTGGTAGTGTTGTTGGGATTGATGTGGTGGTCATTCTTGTAGTAATATCAGTCGCAACATTCGTTGAAGTGGTTGCTGACGTTGTAGTAGGAACGAATGTAGTCAATGTTTCTGTTGTCGTTTCTGTTGTAACAACATCCTCAATAGGATCTCCAACTATTAATACAGCGTTGACGACAGAACGTAAATATCCATCTGAAGGTGTATTCATGACTTCTAACTCATCAGTCTCAAGATTCCTTAAAAGACAAGTTGAGCTTCCTCCCCCGTCTAATTCCAGAGCAGTATAGTATCCCAAATCTTGATTTATATTGGCTAATTGTCGCAAGGTAACACCAGGCATATTGACTTGTCTTCCATCGACAACTGTAAGACCGATTGTACCTTCTCGATTTACCGCTATTGTTGTGCGTGGATGTGTAGCTGTTTCAGATCCATGAATTGGTTCAGGTATCATTGTCCCACGATCTAGTAAGATTTGATAACCACCTACGATATAATCCATGTTTTCCCAATCATTGATTGGGTATGGATAAATCGCTATTCGAGAAGCGTTGGTTAGACTTGAAAGCAAATCTTGGTAAGGTGTAGAGTCGCCCTTTGCTGCAATGACAAATTCATCAGATTGCAAAGTGTACTCTAGATCATCAAATAGAAAATCATTGGCATTAGTGATTATATCACCTTCATAATGAAATTGAGAATCATTTAAAATCAACTCATCTGTAACTTTTAATTTGGCAATGTTGGTACCATTGATATGAGAAGATAAGTCGTTGGTATACACCCCAATCTCCCCTTCTGATAAAACACCATTCATTTGATTAATGGGTACAGATTCAATCAAATCACCGGATGCATCATAGACGTTTATTTTATATCCATATTCTACCTGTCCAACTTTGGTTTTGTGAGCGTCGGTGAAACCAAATGACCTAAGAGTGGAACCACCAATATGCAAGAGGTTATTGTCCACTGCATAATATCCAATTGGTAAATCACTAAAGAAATCTCCATTTACAGCTGCGTATACAACTTTTCCTGTTTTTGCTTCATAATCTAGTGCGATTTCTAGTACAGTTGCTTTGCCTTGAGCGTTCGCACCATATAATTTATCATGTAATACAACGTCAAAATCACTGTATCGACCGACTTCTAGGTTATGGATAACATAATAATCTGAAGTATCAGTTGTTAAAATATATTTGTTATAGGTTATGTCTTCCACTACGATGGTTTCTTGGCTTTCGATGGTTCCAATGCTAAATGTAATTGTGTTTGCGTGAGTGGTATAAAAACCAAATAAAATGAACATTGCTAAAGCTAAAACAAAAATTTTCTTACGCATGATATCAAGTCTCCTTATACAATAATCATATCGCTTTTTGTATGAAAAAAAAGTTCTAAAACTGATAAATCAATGAGAAATAGTTGAGTCGACTATGGTTCGTGATATAATTATGATATAACAAGTAGTGACTAACTATTCAAAGTTAGGAATGATTAATAATTCAAACAGTAACATAACACAGGGTTTATTATCTATGATACAAAGTTAGCACAATTCTGTTCAATCATAAACTACTTTGTCCAACTATGGGAATGTCTATATATAAGTTTCGAGATTCGAAATATAGAATTGATTTTTGATTTTGATTTCGGATTAAAAATAACAGAAGCGTTCGAAACAACCAAATTTTTTAGGATGTCTAGATGAGTATCGAATCAATTTTTAGTAGAAGTATTTCATATTTAGATGGAAGTTTAAAAAACTCTCTATACCTTTGAAAAAGTAGAAGTGTAAGACTTAAGCATCGCCAAGGCGAGTTTGCTTAAAACCTAGAAAGTGGAGATATTATGAAATTATTTAATTCAAGCGTAGAAATCTTTGTTCCAGATGGCACAGAGATAGAAGTGGCTATAAAAAGAACAACTCACATGGCTATCGGAGCACATCAAGATGATTTAGAGATTATGGCTTACCACGGAATTGAAGCATGTTTTCAATCTGAAGATTTGTTTTTCTTTGGCTGCGTAGTAACCAATGGTGCAGGCAGTGCAAGAGGTAGTATCTACCAAAATTTTACAGATGAAGAGATGATTAAAGTTCGTCGTGAAGAACAAATTAAAGCTGCTCAAATGGGAAAATATGGAGCATTAGCATCGCTGGGTTATCCAAGCAGGGAAGTAAATGCACAAAACCAACCAGGAATAGTAGAAGAGTTGACTGATTTGATTCGGTTAGCACAACCAAGAATCCTATATACTCATAATCTTGCAGATAAACACGATACTCATATTGGTGTTGTGACAAAAGTTATCAAAGCGATTCGCATGTTACCAAAAGAACTTCGTCCGAAGCAGGTGTATGGATGTGAGGTTTGGAGAAACTTAGATTGGCTCAACGATGAGGAAAAAATCTTTCTTAATGTATCGGGACACCCGAACTTAGCATTGAGTCTTATTGAGGTATTTGAATCGCAAATAATTGGTGGAAAACGTTATGATTTAGGAATAATCGGTAGAAGGCTATCCAACGCTACCTTCAATGCTTCTCACAAAATAGATGAAACAAGTGCATTGACTTACGCTATGGATTTAACACCATTGATTGAAGATGATTTATTGGATATTCGTGATTATGTTACAAAATACATAGATCAGTTTAAACAAAGCGTTTTAGATAAGATCAATAAAATATTATGATGATTTGGAATGCAAAATTAAAGCATTCCTTTTCCGAAAATAATTGAGGAGAGGGTCATGAAAAAAGTAATTATATTCTGTTTACTGATTTTAGTTATTTCATTGAATGCTTGTCAATTAGTATCCACGGAGACCACCAGTCAAACAACAGAAACAATACAACAGAATACAACAGTCAGTACTGTGGAGTCTTCAAGTGCAATCCTGACTAGTGTTACAACAACAGAAACGGTGACTTCAATGACAACTACCATGACGTCATTAACGTCTACAATTGAAACTATAGAAATCCAGTCTTGTGAAGAACAAGGTATCGATTCCTGTGCTTTTATATTAGCTGAAGCTCTGTCTGGAGGTAGTTTTCATATCATCGCAACTTATGAAGACTTATCAGATACGCAAATCGTACTCAGTGTGAATACGAATCCCAATTTAGTGATAAAAAACCAAGCAAATAAAATTTTGTCGATGAAGTATGGTGCAATAAATTTTAAAACGAAAGCCATAACTGAAACTACAACGTTAGGACATACTGGTTTTCGGTATCCGACTTATTTAAATGGTAATTATAATGTAGATGGAGTATTTCTAAACGCGCAAGGGGTAATAGTATATGGACTTATTGCTGGAGTGCGTTTTGAAGTTGTGAACAGCGAAGTAGAATTGATTCCTGATATTCACTTAAATAACGCATATTCCTATTATGAGGTCGTCAATGGAGAATTGGTTCATAAAATAGCTTATAATCTTAGGAATGCTGATTTTCAATCGATTGGGGCAATCGATATTGCTCCTGATTACTTAACTCCCGGAATCCGGTATTACAGTTATGATAACCATTATTTTTATACAGATTTTAAAGTAATGACAGATGATTTAAGAGTGAAAACTTACGAGCATGCAGTCAATGAGAATACACCATATTATAATTATTATCAAAACATTTCCTTTCGAACCAAAACCAATTATACAGCAGAGGAATTAGATGCTTATATTAACAATCATGTAGGAACAAGTAGTGGTATCTATAATACTGGTGTTGATTTTATCAGCGCACAAAATGAAGTATACATCAATGGGGCGATGGAACTAGCGTTTGCTATCCATGAAAGCGGATGGGGTAACAGTTGGATTGCTATGAATAAAAACAATTTATTCGGTATCAATGCTATCGATAGTGATCCATATAATTCTGCAACGTCATTTGACACCGTCCAAGATTGTATTGAATATCATGTTCAGTATTTTTTAGGAACAAGATACTTTAATCCTCAATATTATGTTTCTTTTGGAACAAACTTTGGGAACAAATATCAAGGAATGAATTATAAATATGCCAGTGATGCATTTTGGGGTGAAAAGATAGCTAAACACTATTATAATTTGGATAAAGAATTGGGATTCAAAGATCGAAACTACTATCAGATAGCTTTATTGAATCCAACTGCTGTCGGTTATTACGGACCTAATGTTGCTGGACCTATTGTCTATGACCCAGCTACTTATACCTATAAAGGCCTTTGGATTCCTTTCGCAATCATGAAAGAAAAAGATGAGTTTTATGTTCTAAGACTACCTCTTGGATTAAATGAAAATTTTCAGATGGACTCAACAGAAATCATGGGTCCTACCGATGTATTTTATGTTTTAAAAGAGAATGTAATTATTGTAAATTAAGCTGAATCAAAGTGAATCGATGAAACAATTTTTCACATGTCGAAAATACAATAATAGGAATTGAATTGCACTGTTATATTACTATTTTTTATGTTACATTTATATTTAGATAGTCCACATACTTGAGGTGATTGTTTTGAACATAGTGACTTGCATCAAACAAGTTCCAGCATCTTCAAAAGTTGATGTTGACCCTATAACAGGGGTGCTAATCAGAGACGGTAATAACGTGAAAATGAATCCTTATGATCTCTATGCTTTGGAGGCATCTTTTCGCATAAAAGAACAAGCAAAAGATTGTCAAATCAAAGCCGTTACTATGGGACCTGTTAGCGCTAAGAAAGTGTTAGAAGAAGCATTATATATGGGTTGTGATGAAGCAGTTTTGGTCTCTGACCGTAAATTTGCAGGAGCGGATGTACTAGCAACTGCGTATACATTGAGCCAATTGATTCGTTATTTTAAAGACTACGATGTTGTCGTTTGTGGCAAGCAAACAACAGATGGAGATACTGCTCAAGTAGGACCGGAAATTGCTGAATTTTTAGGAATACCTCATGTTCCATATGTGGTAGAAGTGATTGAAATAAAACAAAAGTCCATCATTGTAAAAAGTGCTTATGATGAGTATGATGAAATTACAGAAGTCTCATTTCCCTGTCTTTTAACAATAGAAAAAGGGAGTCATGTGCCAAGACTACCTTCTTACAAAAGAAGAGTGTTATTCCAAGACTATCGAATTAAAACAATTACAATAAAAGAACTGCAAGACAACGATCCTCTAAATTATGGATTAAACGGATCTCCGACTCAAGTAGAAGAGATTTTTCCACCAAATAAGCGTGCAAATTCGATTTTCATTAAAGGAACAAAAAGCGAAGTAGCTTCACAGTTATTTAAGATACTAAAAGAACAGAAATATATATAGGTAGAGATATGGGATATATTAGAATTAACCAAGAAAATGTAAATAAAGAAGTCGTAGAGAAGTTACAAAAACTATGTCCTTTTAATGCTTTTGATTATGTTGACCAATACCTCTCCATTAATGCTGCTTGTAAGATGTGTAAACTATGTGCTAAAAATGGCCCTACCGATGTCTGTGAGTTTGTGGAAGAAACCAGACCACAAATAGATAAGACATTGTTTCAAGGAATTACCATTTATATTCAACAAAGAAATAATCTAGCTCATCCCGTTGCTTGGGAGTTGATTGGCAAAGCAAAAGAATTAACTCAAATTACCAAAGAGCCTGTTTATGCACTTGTAATTGGCGATGCTGTTGAAGACATTGTACAAGAAGCTCTAACATATGGAGTGAATAAAGTATTTGCATACCAAGATGATTCCTACGCAGAATTCAATGTGGAACGTTACACCAATGTTGTTGAAGTGTTTTTTCAAAAATACAAAGTCAATAGTATTCTATTTGGAGGTACAACACAAGGGCGAAGTTTTGCACCTAGAGTCGCTGCGAGACTGAAGACCGGGTTAACTGCTGACTGTACCATGTTAGATATAAAACCTAATGGAGATTTATTACAAATTAGGCCAGCGTTTGGCGGTAACATTATGGCGAAGATTCATACACCAAATCACAGACCACAATTGGCCACGATACGTTATAAGATGTTCAATGCACCAATACGTTGTGAGCCATTTGGAAGAGTAGTTTATGAAGATTGTTCTAAGATAGATAAACATTCAGAAATTACTTTGATGAAAACAAAAAATAAACCTCAGGGAAAGGATATCTCTGAAGCAGAAATTATAGTTGCGGTAGGAAGAGCATTTAAGAAGCAAAAGGATTTGGATTTGATCAAACTTTTAGTGGAACGTTTGGGTGCGCAAGTCGCATGTACGAGACCGTTGATTGAAAATGGCTGGTTTGATCCAAGAAAACAAATTGGATTAAGTGGAAGAACAGTAAAACCTAAACTCATTATTAATTTGGGTATTAGTGGTGCGATTCAGTATGTAGAAGGAATGAAAGAGAGCGAGTTAATTATTTCTGTGAACAGTGATATTCACAATAAGTTGTTCCAAATTTCTCACTATGCGATTGTAGGAGATATCTATGAAGTTATACCGAAATTGAATCAGTTACTGAGTCAGATATTATGATTGAAAAACAAGTGAAAGATTTCGATGCACTGTATCGATATTATCAAACATATTGTCAGGATAAAACACAGTTTGTGGTTTTATCCAATGAAGAATTTAGTATTAAGTTGATAGAAAACAAAATTTGTCTGATATCTTATGAGAATGATAAGATTACTGGATTTTTATCAGGTGTGGTAGATGAATTGAAGGGGTATATTACTTTGACCTTTGGTAGGGTAGATGTTGTTAAATTACTTGTTAAAGCGTTCGAGCAAGAAATGTGTAAACAACAGATTCAGGAAATCTGGATTCATTTCTTTAATCCTGTACAATTGTCTTGGTATCCATTACCAAAAGTAGTTCATCCAGGAGTACAAGGAGTAGATAGGGATTCTTTCCTTTATCCGATGTATCGAGAATTAGGATATCAAAACCATTCTCTTCAAGAAACCTATTACCTAAAATTGACAGAATATAAGGAACATTGTATATTTTATCCAAACAAATCACTAAGCATCGATTTTTACAATTCAAAGATTCATAAAAGCCTTGATCCCTACACCAAAAAGATGAAAGAGAAACATTGGGCATCGGTTTTATTACAAAATGCAGAACAAGTGAAACCACTACCTTTGTTGGTTGCTTTGGAGGATCGGCAAATAATCGGTTTTGCTGGGCCACTGAAGGTACAGGAAAATGGTAGAGGTTATTTTGCTGGAATAGGTATTCTAGAAGAATACAGAGGACAGAAATTAGGAAAATATCTCTTCAACAATCTCTGTCAGTCTTTAAAAGACATGGGAGCTCGTTATATGACTTTATTTACCGGTCAAAATAATGTAGCGAAACATATCTATCTCAATACCGGATTCGTAGTTGTGAAGCGTTTTATGACAATGAAAAAAACAATCTAATAGGAGTGATTATATGGATTACAAAAAGATCAATCAAACAGACATTGAGATATTGAAAAATATTGTCGGTTCGGAACAATTGGTTCTTAAAAAGGACATTGAGCAAGATTTTTCTCATGATGAACTACAAACAGTTATTGCATATCCTGATGTGCATGTTTATGTAATTGAGAAAGAACAAATACAACAGATTATGAAATATGCCAATCAAGAAATGATTCCTGTAACCGTGAGAGGAAGTGGAACTGGTTTGGTCGGGGCTTGTGTACCGATTGAAGGTGGTATTCTCCTTGATACATCGAAAATGAATCGCTTCATTGAATTAGATAAAGTGAATCTAACGCTTCGTGTAGAACCGGGTGTTCTATTAATGGAAATCTATGAATACGTTGAAAAAGAAGGATTATTCTATGCGCCTGATCCAGGCGAAAAAAGCGCTACTATTGGTGGAAACATTGCAACGAATGCTGGCGGTATGCGAGCGGTTAAATACGGAGTGACAAGAGACTGGATTAGAGGATTAGAAGTGGTTCTATCAAATGGGGAATTGGTGCGCTTTGGAGGGAAAGTAGTCAAGAATTCCAGTGGATATTCACTTAAAGATTTAATCATTGGAAGTGAAGGCACTTTAGGGATTGTGGTAGAAGCGACTTTGAAATTGATTCCAATCCCAAATAAAACAGTCAGTTTGTTGATTCCTTTTCCAGATCGATTGAAAGCCATAGATGCTGTTCCTAGGGTAATCAGTTCAGAGACCTTACCAACTGCAGTTGAGTTTTTAGAGAAAGAATCACTAAAATTTAGTGAAGAGTATTTGGGTAAGAGGATTCCAAACGCAGATCATAAAGCATATCTATTGGTTTCTTATGATGGAAATACACAAGAAGAAATCGATCATCACGTCGATATGATCAGTGATCTATGTGTCAATCAATTAGGTGCTTTAGATGTATATTTAGTGGATACAGATGAAAGAAAACAATCCGTTTGGAGTGCAAGAGGTGCATTCTTAGAAGCAATCAAAGCATCTACAACAATGATTGATGAATGTGATGTAGTATTGCCGCGTGCTCGTATTAGCGAATATCTAGATTTTACTCAAAAATTATCAAAAGAACTCGATATTCGTATTCCATATTTTGGCCATGCTGGGGATGGAAACTTACATATATATTTTTGTAAAGATGATCTGCCAGATCATATCTGGAAAGAAAAAATCAAATTTGGATTTGATCAAATGTATCGTAAAGCCTTTGAATTTGGTGGCATGGTGTCTGGTGAACATGGGATTGGCTATGCCAAGAAACCATATCTGCGACAACAGTTAGGTGATACACAAATACAATTAATGAAAGGAATTAAACAAGTGTTTGACCCGAGAAACATTTTGAACCCGGGAAAAATTATATAAATCAAACTTTATTAATCAAGACTTTACTTCTCTTTGAAAAGACAATAATGTCTTTTCTTTTGTATTTTTTAAAACAATAATTCAATATAGTGATATAATACAATTAATCTATATAAATATATATAAGCGGGTGAAATCAATGAGTGTGATGTTGAATATGTTGAAATATAAAGAAGATTTGAGTATGGCAGAACGCGCTGTCTTAGATTATCTGATTGAGAACAAAGCTGTCCTTAAGGATTTTTATGTGGAAAGAATAGCAGAAGCAGCGTATGCTAGCCCTGCCAGTGTTGTGCGAATGTGTAAAAAACTCGGTTACAAAGGATTCAAGGACTTTAAAATCGATTTTATTCTTTCTAATGCAAAAATTGAAATTCCGGAGACTAAAGAATATAATGATGTTATTTTATCTAAAAACTCCAATTATGGAGAAAGTGTAATTCAAAACAATATTCGAATTCTAGAAGATACCCTAAAAATTCACGATCCGATTGCACTTCATAACGCAGCGGAATCTATTATGAAGAGTAGAAGAGTATATATCTTTGGAAAAGGATCTTCTTTTCTCGTTTGCAAAGACCTGGAAATGAAACTGAGACGTATCAATAAGTTGGCTTTCGCTCAGGGTGAATCCCATGAGCAGTTGGTAGATGCGTCATTTTTAAATCACAACGATGCCGTTGTATTTATTTCTAATAGTGGAAAAACAAAAGAAATCATCAGTGCTGCTTTATTAGTGAAAGAAAAGAAAGCTAAAATAATCAGTATTGTCAAATTAGGTTCAAGTTTATTAGCTGACCTAAGTGATATCGTATTGTATACTACTTCTCTAGAAGGTGAGTTCAGAAGTGCAGCTATGACATCGAGAATTTCACAATTTTGTGTAATTGACGCGCTTTTTACTAACTGTGCTTACATTGACATCGATAAAAGTGTAAAGATGATTGAAGCGACTTATCAGACATTTAAGAAATACAAAAGATAGATTTAAGAGAACGACTTCGCAAGAGGCGTTTTTTTTATTTTTGAAAAAAATAACCTAAATCGATTTCAAATATTGATTAATATTATATATGACCTATAATGATTACATAAGGTGAAAATATGAGAAAACGAGCGATTGGTATAATGACAGGGACATCCTTGGACGGTATCGATATTGTACTTGCTGAAATCAGCGGAGCAGGAACTAAGACCAAAGTAGAAGTAGTTTGTTCGAAGACTTATTTATATGATGAGTTTCTATTGGAAAAGATTATACAATCCATGGATTCAAAGACTTGCACTGCGAAATTAATCTGTAGTTTGAATGTTGAACTAGCAGAACAATATAGCAAGTGTGTTTTTGCATTATGTCAAGAGAACAATATACTGATGAATACTATTGATTTCATCGCTTCCCACGGGCAAACCATTTATCACATCAGTGAAGCGGAGGATGAATTTCGCCCGTCAAGTTTACAATTGGGAGATGGAAGTGTTTTAGCGAACCTAACTGGGATTACAGTTGTTTCTAATTTTAGAAATGCGGATATCGCAAAAGGCGGTCAAGGAGCACCTCTGGTTTCATATGCAGACTTTTTGTTGTTTCGAGATGATTCTAAGTCTCGAATATTACAAAATATCGGTGGCATAAGCAATTCAACATGTATCCCCAAAAACGCCAAAAGAAATGAAGTATTTGCATTTGATAACGGTCCAGGAAATATGATGATTGATTACGCGATGAGCAGATTATATGATAGAAAATTTGATGAGAATGGCGCTGTTGCAAAACAAGGGCACATTATTCAATCTTTGTTTGATGAAGTGGTAAGACATGAATATTTTAAAAGAATGCCACCAAAATCAACCGGTAGAGAGTTATTTGGAATAAATTTTACCAATGCATTATTAGAGCAATACAAAGATTATGCGAAAGAGGATATTATAACAACTCTAACGCATATTACTGCATATACTATAGCTATGTCTTATGAAGATTTCATTTTACCTAATTTGGAGATTGATGAAGTTATTATTAGTGGTGGTGGTGTTCACAATCAAACATTAATAGGATGCATACGCGAATACACCAGTATCCAAAATATCTATTTTCTTGAGGATTTTGGATATTTAAGCAACTTCAAAGAAGCATTAGCATTTCTCATTTTAGGACATGAAACACTGCAAGGTAATCCATCGAATCTTCCTAGCGCAACAGGTGCAAGTGGTCCGGTGATATTAGGCCAAATTAGCCGTGTATTTCAGTAAGAAGGTGATTGGATGAAATTAGTATTTGCATTTGACGGCGGGGGAACAAAAACGCGACTAAATGTTGTAGATTTATTTGGAAACATCATTTATGATCAAACCACAACTGGTAGTAATATTAACAGTGCTGGTAATAATGAGTTTCGTAGAATTATAGAAGGACTATTTCTTCAAGCAAAACAACAATTAAATATTAAGAACAATGACATTGAATATATCTATCTCGGGTTAAGCGGAGCAGATTTAAAAGAAGACTATAACCGCTTGTATAAGACTTGCCAACCGATTTTTGACTCTATTAAATTCACGATTGTTAATGATGCTTGGATTATTCTTAGAAGTGGATTGTCCTCACCATATGGGGCAGTCTGTATCTGCGGGACAGGAACAAATTCCGCTGCGATAAATAAGTTTGGTGAAAAAGCAATCCTTCGAGCTTTAAGTTATACCTTAGGAACTTATGGTGGCGGGTTAGACATTGCAAGAGATGCATTACATTATGCGTTTCGTGCGGATGAACTAACATATAAAGAAACCATGTTAAAAACAGAAATACCCAAATTATTAGATTTGAAGAATATGGCAGAAGTTATCCCTTTGTTTTACCCATCTAGAGTGATAGATAAACATGTCTTTGGTCAGATAACTGGTTTGGTTGGAGAGTGTGCCTTAGCTGGGGATGAAGTTTCTCTTATGATTCTTAAGAATGTTGCAAAGCATATTGCGTTGCAAACGGTTGGAGTTATCAAGCAACTGAATATGGAAAATGAAGAGTTGCCAGTAGTGATTGGTGGTCGAGTATTCAAGTTGGAAGCCAAAGAGTTTATTTCAACATTTCAAGAAACAATGATGGAACATGTCAAGAAATCACAAATAATAATTCCAATTTTTACTCCAGTGGTTGGAGCGTACTTGTTCGCTTTGGATGAGTTGCACATAGAACAAACCAAAACAATAGAACACAATTTATTGAAAAGTGGTGGAAAATTATGAAACAAGGAATTAAAATAGTAACAATAGGTGGGGGTTCTAGTTATACACCTGAATTAGTAGAAGGATTCATCAAACGATACGATGAACTACCAGTACAAGAATTGTGGTTAGTGGATATAGAATCCGGAAAAGAGAAGTTGGATATTATTGGTGCATTAGCTAAGAGAATGGTGGCAGAGGCAAACATACCAATGGAAATTCACCTAACTTTGAATCGAAGGGAAGCTTTAGAAGGTGCTGATTTTGTTACAACACAGTTTCGTGTTGGACAATTAGATGCACGAATTCTAGATGAACGAATTCCAGCAAAATATAATATGTTAGGACAAGAAACTAATGGTGCAGGCGGAGTATTTAAAGCCTTGCGTACGATACCTGTGATTTACGATATTATTAATGATATGAAAGAATTGTGTGATCAAGCATGGTTGATTAACTTTACCAATCCAGCTGGAGTAGTCAGTGAAGCTGTTTTTCGTTACTGTGATTTTGAACGCTTTGTTGGTGTTTGCAATGTTCCAATCAATCTAACAAATCATTTCGCTAAGATATTGGATGCTAAAGTAAAGGACCTAATTCCTTATTTCGGGGGATTGAACCATATGTCTTATGTGTTCAATGTCTATCATCGTAATAAAGATCGATTACCAGAAATTTTTGAACACATGAAACAAGAACAGATTAGCATGAACAATATCGACCCGTTGGCTTGGAATATGGATTTTATTCAACAACTAGGGTTGTATCCAAGTCCTTACCATAAATATTATTATTACTATGAAGAAATGTTTGCCAAATTCATGAAACAATATCAAGAAGGAAGTACTCGAGCAGAACTTGTAAAAAAAATTGAAAAAAAGTTGTTTGAACAGTATAAAAACATAGACCTAAAAACAAAACCAAAAGAACTGGAAGAACGAGGTGGGGCTTATTATAGCGATGTTGCTTGTAGCATCATCAGCTCTATTTATAACGACAAAAAGGAATATCACGTTGTCAACACCGTCAATGATGGGTATATCACCGATTTACCGAATGGTTGTGCAGTGGAAATTACTTGTAGAATCACAAAGCATGGTCCAATACCTGTTTTTATTGGTCGTTTACCAATAGAAATCAAAGGATTGGTTCAAAATGTTAAAATTTTTGAGCAGATGCTAGTTGATGCAATTTATGAACGCGATCTAAAAAAAGCGAAATTTGCTTTGCAGATTCATCCGCTAACCCAATCGATTCAAAATGCGTCCAAAGCTTTTGATGAGTTGGTGGAAGCTCATAGACCATATCTAAACTATTATTTTGAGAGGTAATAATGTGAAATTAAATAAATATCAAACAGATGACCCAATCTATTTTTTTCAAACAGAAGAACAAGTCACTGTGCCAGAAACCTATATAGAAAAGCCGTTTCGTGCAGTATGGGTTTCTAATGTATTGAATATCGATTTACCTACCTGTGAAGACATTTTGATGTATCAAAACAAGATTATTGAGATGTTGGAGACTTGTTTGCTATACAACATCAATGTAGTCATTTTTCAAGTGAGAACGACGAATGATGCATTTTATGAATCTAGTTTGAACCCATATAGTCGATTTTTTACTGGAAAAGAAGGAAAAAAGCCTCCATTTGATGTTCTAAAATGGATTATTGAAGAAACCAAGAAAAGAAAAATAGAATTTCATGCTTGGTGCAATCCTTACCGTGTCAGTTCTGATGGATCTATGAGCGTCGATGAGTATCTAAGAACCTGTGATAATTTGAATTTTGCAAAACAACATCCAGAATACTTGGTTGTAGACACAAAGGGAAAATTGATTCTAAATCCAGCAATTCCAGAAGTAAAAAAATTCATCATTGAATCCATGACAGAGATTGTAGAACGTTACGATGTAGATGGAATTCATTTTGATGATTATTTCTATCCTTATAGTGGATTAGATGAACAATACAATGATGAAAAGGAATGGAAACTTCAATCTCTTAGTTTAGGAGATTTTAGAAGAAAAAATGTCAATGACATCATTGAAGGAATTTTCCACGCGATAAAAAAAGTAAATCCTAAAGTGCAGTTTGGTATCAGCCCATTTGGAATATGGAAGAATCAAAAAGCAGAGGAATACGGAAGTCATACCGCTTTAGCATGTTCGGAAAGCTATTATGGATTATACGCTGATACGTTAGCTTGGATTGAAAGTGGGTATATCGATTATGTCGTCCCTCAAATCTATTGGGAATTTGGTCATCGAATCGCTCCTTTTGCTGATATCTGTAATTTTTGGGTAGAAGTATGTAAAGGGAAAAAAACTAATCTATATATTGGACATGCCGCATATCGTCTTGGCAATGAAGGTGAGTATGCTAATCCACTTGAAGTGAATAACCAAATTAAATATGCAAATCAATTTTCAACTGTTAAAGGAAATGTATTCTTTACCTATCATAATTTTATTGATATCGGCAAAGGGACACTTGGTATGGAAAAACTAAAACACTTATTCAATGGAGGAAAATCATGAAAACATACAAAAAAGTATTATTGATCATATTGACCTTCATGATTAGTATATTGCTGATCAATCCGGTAGAGAGTTATGATTCTTTGGTGCCATTACAACGTAACGGAGTTGATGTTAAGCATTTTTGGTCAACGGATAAGGTCATGATACCGGATACTTACACGGAAAAAGATACGGAATTCCGAGGAGTTTGGGTAGCAACTGTATACAATTTGAATATGCCTTTACATAGCAATGAAACACAGTATAAAGCAGCGTTTCAAAATTTAATTTCAGAATTATTAGAAAGTAATATGAATGCTATGCTGTTTCAAGTAAGGCCATTAAATGATGCGTTTTATGAAAGCGATTATGCGCCATGGAGTCGTTATGTTACTGGTTCAGAAGGAGTCGATCCCGGTTGGGATATTTTGGCTTGGATGATTAATGAATGTCATGCAAATGGAATAGAATTCCATGCTTGGATGAATCCTTATCGTGTAGCAAATACAACCAGTACTAAAGAATCTTATATACCAACTTTAGCAGCAAATAACTTTGCAAAACTTAGGCCAGACCTCGTGGTGAGTGGAAATTTAGACTCAAACGATAGAAATCCATTAATCTTGAATCCAGGAGAACCAGAAGTCAAAGCATTTATTCGTAATGTTGTAACAGAAATTATTACCGAATATGATGTGGATGGAGTTCATTTCGATGATTATTTCTATCCATATAGCGGTATCAGTAGCGATACCGATACCTATAATATCTATAAATTACCCTCACAGACGATAGAAGATTGGCGTCGAGAAAATGTCAATGACGTTGTTCGAGGAATCAAAGAAGATATTGATGCCTATAATGACTTGTCTGGCGAATCTGTTAAATTTGGAATAAGTCCATTTGGTCTTTGGGGTAGTGGAATTGAAGGGTATACGCAATACATAGAAGGTGGAAGTAATACCGGACCAACCAATCTTTCTAGTTACCGTACACAGTACGCTGATAGTAAAAAATGGGTAGAAGAAGGATGGTTACATTATATTTGTCCTCAAGTATATTTTAGTTTTACTCATAATACAGCTCCATATGCAGATGTCGTTGATTGGTGGGCAAGCATTTCAAGAGGAACGGGAGTAGATGTGATTATTGGACACGCTCCATCAAAAGCTTACAGCCAAGGTTGGGTTACCGAAGAAATCAGTGATCAATTGCGATATAATCAACAACACCCTGAAATTAAGGGATCGGTGATGTATAGTGCAGCTTTTTTAGACTACTCTCATATGCAATATGTGGAAGTTAATAACTGGACTGTAACACCACTCAATGTTTATGATTTAACAGATACTGATATCTCCGTTGTATTAGAGGGAGATAAAGTTGGAAATATTTTTATCAACGATGTCACAGTGATATTGAGTTCTGTCGATACTATCTGGTATCAGTTGGATGATGGATTGTGGACTGAATATGTCAATCCAATTTATGTAACAGGAACTGGAGCTCATGTCATCTATATGAAAACAATTGATGAATTTGATAATGAGAGTTCAGTTTCATCTAATAATATAGCGATTCAGTATCTAAACACTGATACTCCAACCATTACGATAACGGGAGATTTGATTGGTAGTAATTATGTCATTGGAAGTGTTGTTACAATCACTTCATCTGAAGAAGAGATTTATGTCGCAATCAATCATGGATCTGTTGGAGAGTGGGTTCTATACAAAGGGCCAATTGTTTTGAATGAAGAAGGCGGATATTACATCAAGGCTAAAACAATTGATGAACGAGATACCGAAAGTGAAGAAAGTGTTCTTTCTGTTACGGTACAAGAAGAATGCTACAATAATCCGACGATACAGGTCACAGGATCTGGGCAAGATCCTAATTATCAATCTGCGACGGTAACGCTATCTGGAGAGACCGATTTGCAATATAAGATTGATACTGGAGTCTGGACTGATTTTACTACACCATTTACAGTTAATCAAGAGGGTTCACACACCATCTATTATCGAAATGATGATGCGTGTCTTTTCGTTTTGTCTAAATCTATTGTGATTGACTCTACACCTCCTGATGACGGAATAATCACGATAGATGGAACGTATGATGGAGTGAAATATTATACATCAAATACCACTGTAACCTTCAGTAGTGAAGAAGCAAATACAGAGATACATTATCGTATGCACAACGGAGCAACTTGGTCATCGTGGAAAATTTACGATGAAGAAATTGAATTGGTATATACTGCAAACTACACATTCGAGTATTATGTGACTGATTTAGCATTAAATGAAAGTGATTTGATGAGTGAAAGGGTTCGATTATTGATTCCGCCTAGCGAAACAAATCTCTATGTGATTCGAAATGGACGAGTTGTTTCTTATTATAACTCTAGTGAATTGATTGAATTACCAACTGTCTACGAAGAAAAAACAGAAGAAATACGCGCTGTATGGGTCGCAACAGTTGGTAGTATTGATATCGGGTTTCATACCAGTGAGGAACAATACAAAGGATTGATTATTTCGATGTTAAATGAAATTGAGGCGAATAATTTCAATACGGTATTTTTCCAAGTCAGACCGATGAACGATGCCTTCTATGATAGCGATTATGCACCGTGGAGTCGCTATTTAACTGGAACAGAAGGACAAGATCCAGGTTGGGATGTATTGCAATTTATAATTGATGAATGTCATAAGCGAGGTATTGAATTGCACGCTTGGTTGAACCCATATAGGGTTTCTACTGGAACAACTTCGAAAGAGTCTCAACTAGCCTTGTTGGACGAAGAAAACTTTGCGAGACAAAACCCGAATTTAGTTATAGCAGATGGCTCTGGGAAATTGATTTTGAATCCTGGTGAAAGACAAGTACAAGTCTACATTCGCAATGTGATTAAAGAATTGATGTCTTTATATAACATCGATGGCATTCACTTCGATGATTATTTCTATAGTTATAATGGAACACCACTTAGTGCTGATAGTTCTTTATATGACCGATTAAAAACCCCAGATCAATCATTAGATGATTGGCGTAGAGAGAATATTAATACAGTTATTCGTGAAATACATGAAGCTGTAGTAACACATAACACTACTTATGTTGCAACAATTGAATTTGGTATTAGCCCATTTGGCATTTGGAAGTCGGGAGGAGTGGATGGAAGTAATACCTCACCATATACAATGCAATCGTATTCTGATCAATATGCAGATACCAAACATTGGGTAGAAGAAGGATGGTTGGATTATATTATGCCTCAATTGTATTGGCAATTTGATCATAATAGTGCACCATTTGCAGATTTAGTTGATTGGTGGGTTAGTCTATGTGAAGCCAATAATGTCGATTTGATTATTGGACATGGATTCTACCGCTATGATGATGATAGTTGGACTGATACCAATGAATTACCGGAACAACTTCGGTATATTTCCCAATTTGATATAATTATCGGAAGCACATTTTTTAGTTATAAAGTACTTTTAAGCAGCGATAAAGAAGTTGTGGAATTTTTAGAAAGATTGAACAATTACTATTGGACAGAATATGCAATGTTTCCATGGGAAAGTGATGTTATTAAAGAACCAGATCCTGTTTGTGAAGTCGGCGAAGAGTTGATTGATGGCGTATGTACACCAATCTGTGGAACTGGTGAAGAATTGGTAGATGGAGTATGCACGCTAACCTGTGGAATTGGCGAAGAATTGATTGATGGAGTATGCACGCTAACTTGTGGAACTGGTGAAGAATTGGTAGATGGAGTATGCACGCTAACCTGTGGAACTGGCGAAGAATTGGTAGATGGAGTATGCACGCTAACCTGTGGAACTGGCGAAGATTTAATTGAGGGAGTCTGTACCCTTGTCTGTGAAACTGGTGAAGAATTGATCGGTGGAATATGTACATCAGTCTGTGAAATCGGAGAAGAATATGTTGATGGAAATTGTCAGTCTGTATGCAATACAGATCAAACCTATCAAGATGGGCAATGTGTCGATAATCCATGTCAAGACGGATATGAACGAGTGGATGGAAATTGCCAATTGATTGAAGAACCTGTCACCGGGTGTTTCTTGTTTAATGTTTCCTCATTATTAGTGTTTGGTTTACTGGCATTTGGAACGTTTTCTCTGACTAGGAGGTGGTTCTTTTAATTATGGAAGATGTTAACATATTACTGAATAAAGGTGTTGAATTAGGACATTTCCCAGGGGCTAGTTATGCAATTGTTTATGCAAATGGACATATCGATTATGATGTTGTTGGTTATCGTCAATTGTTCCCGAAAAAAGTAAAAAACAATGGTAGTGAGATTTATGATTGTGCATCTTTAACAAAAGTAATCAGTACTACTACAATGATAATGAAGTTAATAGAAGAAGGCAAATTATCACTGGATACAAAAGTATCTAGTGTTTTGCCACAATTTAAGCATCAAGATATTAGTGTATATCATTTGTTAACTCATTCATCTGGATTGCCGGCTGATATTAAACGAGCGAAAGCATTGGTGAATAGAACAGATGTGTTAGAAAAGATTTTTTCCTATGACTTGATTAACCATACTTGTATGAATATAGTGTATTCAGATATTGGATATATATTGCTAGGGTTGATGATTGAAACAATCACACAGAAGACATTGAATGAATATGCGAAAGAAGTGGTGTTTGATCCTCTTGGCATGGACGATACATCCTATCAACCAGATAAGAATCGCTGTGCACCAACAGAGTATCGCGATGATGATGTCTATCAAGGTTGGCTACAAGGACTGGTTCACGACGAAAAATCATTTGCAATGGGAGGACTTGCTGGTCATGCAGGTATGTTTTCAACAACCAAAGATATTGCAAAATTTATTCTTAGTATCTTAAATAATGATGGTAAAGTATTGCAAAAAAAATCAGTAAATTCTCTTTTTCCTGTACAAATTAGTGATGAGAGAAGCGATGGAACTGTATTGGTGCGATCACTTGGTTGGAATAAGCCAACTCCTAAAGGTACTGCAGGTGATATGGTTGATTTTGATAATACCATCTTGCATACAGGATTTACCGGATGTAATGTCTGGATAGAACGTTCAAAAGGGGTTGGATTTGTAATGCTTAGCAATGCAGTACACCCAAAAAGAGAAGGAAATAGAATCATTCAATATCGAAATACGATCGGAAATTTAATCCTATCACCAAAGGGGGAATAACAGAATGAAAAAACTAATGTGTTTCATAGTAACAAGTTGTTTGATATTTACTTTAGTAGCTTGTACAGAAGAAATATCAACTTTAGGAACTACTTCAGGTTCTACAACAACTACGACAACGGGAGCAATAGAAATTAATGTTGACTCGAACTCCGTGTTAATGATTGAAAAAGAAACCTATCAGTTGGTTGTTACATCCACCGATCCGATTGGGTTGATATATGGCGTTGATCAAGCAGGAATTATTAATCTGTCTGATACTGGATTCATCACCGCAGTCAATGAAGGAATTGTTATCATAACGATTGGCTCAAGGAGTAATCCAAATGTCTTTGAGGAAATTACGGTTGTAGTACGAAAGGAAATCATGTTAGTAAGTAATCATTTGACAGTAAATATGATGGAAGATGATACCCATCAACTTGTGATAACAAGCAATGATGACTATGTGTTTACTGTGACCAACAGCGATATATTGACTGTTGACAATCAAGGGTTCATTACAGCGAAAACAGAAGGAGTTACTACGATTATTGTGACATCCTCATATGATTCAGAGGTAAGTATCATCATTACTGTAAATGTTGCAAAACGAATCAATATTAATGTCAATAAAGCGAGTTATATTTTGGTTGTGGGTGATTCAGAAACTATCGATGTAACATCGAATGATGGACTGTCATATTTGAGTGGAGACAATGGTGTTGTCACTGTTTCACAAATAGGGGAAGTAACAGCAATTGGGTTTGGTGAAACAACTGTGCGTATTACTTCTACCTATGATGTTGAAGTAAGTGAAGAAATAACTATTATTGTCTATAAATATACTGAAGAAATTTCTATAAATGGCGATGAAACATTAATAAAAGGTATGGATTCTCAGTTGCTAATCAGCACCGTCCCTGTAGGAGCTTATAGTGAGGTTACTTGGGAAAGTAGTGATGAAACCGTACTGACCATTAATGAGTTTGGTGTGGTTTCTGCGATTGCAGCTGGAAATGCAACAATTGTTGCAAAAAGTGTAATAGATGAAACTATTGTGGACACATTTAACATCACTGTTCTGAACATTTTGATTGTTGATTCGACTAAAAATTCAGGCGATACATACTTGCATGAGAACTTAGAATTAAGCTTTGGAGAACAACTCTTTAACACGTTAGGAGCTGCACTAGATATAGCGTCACCAAATACTATCATATACGTGGAAAGTGGAACGTATATAGAAGACGTATCTATTGTAACCGATGGGTTGAGTATTATTGGATTAAGTGAAGATGGGTTAGGCGAACCTATCATTTTTAAAGGACTGATAGATATCAAGGCGAGTAACATTGAAATCACCTTTATGCAATTCGAAGCAAACGCAAGAATTACCAATTCAGTTCCAATCGAGAATTTCGTCTTTATCCAAAACACAGTACAAAACATTACGCAAACAACAAGTGCATTTCTATTATTAAATGACGCAAACAATGTCCAAGTGTCTTATAATGTTTTCCAAGGATTAGTTGGTGGAGCTATTGAAATTTTTGATTTTCATGGCGAATTGATAGAAATAGAAGGAAATATTATTGATAATTGTACAACAGCAATCACACTGGATGCGGTATCGACATTAGATGCTATAACTGAAGTAAAAGTATTTTGGAATGAGATCAGCAATATTGATTTAGCATTTTCTATTGATATGCTTGTTGGAATTGAAGAACAAAATATATTTAAAGTTGCAAGGTTCAACAAAATAAGCAACTATATTAATGCTGTTTCTGTTAATCCTGGAAGTGAATTTGATTTCACCTTAAATTATTGGGGACTTGAATTGTTAGATTATACAAAATTTATAAATGTAGATTCATATTATCTGAAGGGAACCTATGTAGAACCATTGCTAATTCCTACTAAAATTACATATAATTCAACATTACCAATTACTATATCGATTACGAACCCTATTGATGAAATTTTGATAGGCGAAACTCATACTTTTGAGTATGAGATTCTACCATATGAATTATCAGACGCGCCTGTTCGTTTTATTACTGGATATCCGGACTTGGTTGCGATCAATCAATCAGGTGCAATTACGCCTTTATCAAGTGGAGATGTGTACATCCAAATTAGAAGTGCTAGCGTTTCTACTATTCGCACACAATGGGATTTTAGCATTATTACTACACCCGGACTTGAACTTACAACAACCAATATTTATAACAGTGTTGTTGTTGGAGATGAGTTTACACTGGAAACGATATTATTTCCGTATACGATAGAAAATGAAACAGCTACCATCGAATCTAGTGCCCCAGGAGTTGCGTCCATTGATGCTAGTGGTCTAGTTACAACGCATGCTGAAGGGCTTGTTACCTTCACTGCAACTTTAGACAGTGATGTCAATGTTTTAGTGAATTTAACAATGTACGTACATGGTTTATTAGATCCAGAAAACAATCTTTTGGATTTTTTAACGACTCAGCAGATTTCTTATTCAACCATTCATCATTGGAGAGCTTATGGATTTCAGTATGACTATTTTGATACAAGAGCAGAAAGTGTTTCTCGTTATTATTTTGGGGACATTCCAATCGAAACTTCAAAAATTGTCCCAGTTAGTACAGGAATTCGTCCAGGAGAACCAATGGAACCACATCCAGAAGGTGTTACACAGTACAATCCGTATAATGTATATTGGATTGTAGTTCACGACACCGCTAGTACTGCCTTGGGCTCTAATGCTTTGGCTCATGCAAACTATTTATCCAACAGTGCAGCAAATGGAATTGTGCTAAATACTTCATGGCATTTTTCTATCGATGATCACGATGTATATCAGCATTTGCCAGAGATTGAGCGAGGTTATCATGCTGGTGATGGTAGTACATTACCAACCTTAAATAGTCCATACCTTGGTGGTGGAAATCGAAATGGTATTGGAATTGAAATGTGTATTAATGAAGATGGGGATTTGTATAGAACTTGGCAAAGAACAGCTAAATTAGTCTCATACCTGTTAGAAAAATATAATCTACCTTTGGAAAATCAAACATATCACAATGATTTTTCTGGTAAAGACTGTCCAAGAACGTTGAGAAATGCTGGGCTAATTCCGTTATTTGAAGAGTTTCTTGCTGCAGAATATTATATTAAGACAAATTATCCCAACGCGACGATTACCTTAGTCTCCAATAATCCAGACTATTTGGATAACACTGGTAGAATTATTCAGATACCTGCAAGAGCAATAACGGTCAGCTACACGATTACAGTTACGGATGGTGGAAATACAGAAAGCAGAACATTCTATACATACATACCTGGCACAGTACGTTAAATTTTCTATTGACTGAAAAAAATATTCTAAATATGCAAGAACTTAATATATAACATTTATTTATGTAAGAGGAATTGACAGCGTTTTCAGTAAGGTGTAAAATGATATTAGTTCGAAAAAAATATAAAATTAAAAAGGAGAGAAATATGAAAAAAGGTTTAACTGCTTTAATGATTAGTTTGATGGTTATTTTAAGTTTGAGTTTGTTTACTCAAGTTCATGCTGCAGATGAAGTTGACTTGTTTCCCTATGATCAAGAAGCTTGTTTGCTAGCAGATACCGCTTGTACACAAACGAAAGTTGGGAACTCTAACTGGGCAATGAATTATTATGGTCATAAATACTATTTCATTAAAAATTTAGTGCGTTATGGTCACGAAATGGTTGATGCCAACTCTGATGGTTGGATTGAAGATAGTGAATTGGCGGGTGTTCCGTACAATGCATTTGCTTCTGTATTTATGAACAATACTGCTGCACAAATCGACATTAAAACTATTAATGCTCGTACAGACATCACGGATGTTGTACACAGAAAATATGCTCATTTCGATGAAAATGGCGTATTGCAAATGATTGAAGATCATGTCAGCTTATACTACATTTACAATGGTGGGACTGCTCTATTGCCAGATTGGCGTTTAGCAACTCAAACAGAAATTGATGCATATGTAGCAGAAGTAACAGCTGCAACTATCGTGGACGGAGCTCCATCCTCAGATGGATTGACCAGACATACATATATGCGTATGGCATTGGACTCTGTAGACTCTGATGGATATGTTATAGAGCCAATTGGTTATCTTAAATGGACAAATGCAGATGTTGATACTACAACTGAATTAGATCAAACGAAATGGTCTATTATCGTTGCTGATGATCCAAATAATCTTTATATTCCTGCTGGATGGACAGTAGTAAGTTTTGGTACAAATGACAGAGGAACTGTAAATACTAAAACGAGAGATTATATTCTATCTCTTCCAGAGGCTATGATTGATTCTACAGTAGCGAATATGGTTATGGAATATGATGATCAACCAGGGTGGCTTAATGGAATTACAGCTTTAGATGATGATGCAGGTACAGCAGGTGTAAATATCGTTGTAGATTACTTAGGCACTTTTGAATTGCCAAACACAGTATCGGCTGAATGGAGAAATATGTTTGATGATACTTCATTAGATGTGATCAATTCAATTGAAGGATTAGACTATACTGTTGAAATTTTTGAAGGTGCAACATTATTAGAAACTATAGATTATACTTGGGATTCAGTTGGAATGGTTTATACAGCAAGTGCAGCTCAAACAGTAGTTGACACTTCCTCTTTTGGTACTTTATACAATGCAGTATTTACCACTGTAACACCTGAAGGTGACGAAAAAGTAGTTACAATTGATATCGTTGTTGGAGTTATGCCTCCTAAATTTATAGGCGTAGACAATCGTTATAACGATGAAGATGTTTTCATAGATGTATTAGCAGGTATTACTGCAGATGATGGATATGGAAATGACAAGACGGATTCAATCATGGTAACATTACCAGATGGATTCAACACCTATTATCCTCAACCTGGCACATATGAAATCGAATTAGAATTTAATCATCATGTATTCTTTGCTGGTGTAACTCCATTGGTATCGTATTCTTACAGTAGTGTTGATTACGATAAAACTTGGAATCCAGCAACAAATTTAAATGCTGATGTCGATATTAATACATTTTGTAATACATCTAGTAGCCCATTCTGCGCATGGAATGACTTAACAAACTTCAAAGATGCAGTTTCTTCTTGGGGTTCTGTTATTGTGGTTGTTGGTGCAGATGGATTAATTGATGAAATTTATAACAGATATAATTGGGAACATACAACTTCAACTGGTGTTGTTGTTGGTGATCTAACTTTATTCACTGCTTGGCAAGCTGCTTTAGTATTGGAAGATGGCGGATTTGTACTAGGTGCTCATGGATCAGCTTCATCAGCAGCGCAATGGAGATACATGTTATATGATGCTCCATTAAGTGTTGTTATTGGTTCTCCAGATTTTAATTATGACATCTTAACAGAAACATCATACACTTTAACAATTGATGATATGACTAATCCGATGGCTTTAATCGTAAATGACGATTACACAATTAAAATAGGTGATTACACAAATGCTAATAAAGCAATCTTAGCGAATATAGTAGCGTTTGATAATTTTGACCCTATTGATGACTTAGCGATTTACGTAAGTGATAATGGTGGATTATTATTGACTACTGCAGGTACTTACACTGTTGAAGTAACAGTGGAAGATATGGCTGGTAACTCAGCAATTGTTGAATTTGATGTTGAAGTTGTTGCAGTAGTTGATGCATTAACAGAAGCAGAAATCCAAGCATTAATCGATGCTCAAGACACATGGACAGAAGCAGAAATCCAAGCATTAATTGATGCTCAAGACACATGGACAGAAGCAGAAATCCAAGCATTAATTGATGCTCAAGACACATGGACAGAAGCAGAAATCCAAGCATTAATCGATGCTGTTGATACGTGGACAGAAGCAGAAATCCAAGTATTGATTGATGCTTCATTACCTGTAGAACCAGCTGATACTGGATGTGGGGCTACAACTGGTAGTATTCCTAGCATAGGAATCATTGGTGTGTTTGCATTATTAGGCACTACTTTAATCCTATTTAGAAGACAATATTAATACAAAAACAAAGAATTAA
>Ga0075122_10000459_pt1 | contig 32564 bp, 40 predicted proteins | sample AntAceMetag02UKB_FD_69790 | JGI IMG/M metagenome (GOLD analysis project Ga0075122, IMG submission 69790) | Saline lake microbial communities from Ace Lake, Antarctica - Antarctic Ace Lake Metagenome 02UKB | ecosystem: Environmental > Aquatic > Non-marine Saline and Alkaline > Saline | place...
TAGCCCAAAGGCAAGGTTGTGACAGTTTTCATATTTATTATACAACAAAGCTTAAATATAGTGTAGGGGGTTGACAAACTATTTTTTTTATGTTACACTTTGGCATTCATTGATTGATTTTCATGTCAAAATGTGATAAATTAATATAAACTTTCCCGGCTTAATCGGGATTAAAAAAATAAGTATGGGAAATTATAATAGAGACGACAGACGTGGTGGTGGAGGAAGATCATTTGGTGGTTCAAATAGATCTGACGATAGAAATGGTGGACGACCAAGTATGCATCGCGCTATTTGTAGCGAATGTGGTAATAGTTGTGAAGTACCTTTTAAACCAACAGGATCTAAACCTGTATTTTGTAGTCAATGTTTTGAAAAACAAGGTGGTGGAAATAGTAGACCAAGCTATGGTGGTGATAGAAATGACAGAGATGATAGACGTGATAGACCAAGCTATGGTGCTGATAAACAAATGTTTAAAGCAGTTTGTTCAAAATGTGGTGAAGATTGTGAAGTACCTTTTAGACCTACTTCTAGCAAACCAGTTTATTGCAGTAATTGTTTTGAAAAAGGTGGTAACACCAAAGGTGGTGTTCAATCTAGTGAAGAATTGAAAACAATAAATGTAAAATTGGACATGATCATGACTTCATTAGGACTTTCTGTTGAGAAGAAAGAAAAAAAAGAGAAAACTAAGAAAGTAAAAGAGGTCAAAAAAGTAAAGGAAGTTCCTTTGTTTGGCGTTGAAGAAAAGGAAGAAAAAACAGAGAAGAAAAAAACTTCTACTAAAAAACCAGCCGTAAAGAAAGTAGTCAAGAAAAAGCTTTCTGCTAAAAAGAAAGTCAAGAAAGTTATTAAAACAAAAGCTAAGGTTAAGGCTAAGAAGAAAATAGCTAAGAAGAAAAAATAATAGATATTAAAAAAACAGTCCCGACATTATGTCGGGACTGTTTTTTTGTTTGTAAAATATTTTTATGAGACAGATGATTTGTGGTGATGGTTTCCCATGCTTCTTTGTCTCTCGGCCCCACGCAAGCTGCTACCTTTAGCATGAAATCCTCTGCTGTTGTTGCGGGTTTGAGGGTAGCCAGGATTTTCTATTGGAGGTTCATCTCCTTTTTTCCCGCCTGCAACGCTAGCGCTAGCTTTGCGGGCAGGCTTAGCATCCTTTTGCATTTTTTTCAGAACTTTACCTAACATATATTTAATATTTTTAAAAAATAATTAGGCTGAGTATAGCATTTTTAAGCTGCTCTGTCAATAGAAAAGAGTAAATGTGGACAAAGCTTGACTTCTCTAAAAAACTATGGTACAATATTTCCGTTCTTAGACAATTTATTCGGTCCGTCTTCGCTCTTGCTACGCAGAGCTGCGCCGGATAAATTCAAGCTTCCTCTCAAAGTGGGAAGGCAGTAGGCCACTTTCGTTACTAAAAAATAAGATGTACTATGTGTTTACAAATTAATTTTGTAAACACATTAAACAATTTATTCGGTGGTAGCTCAGTGGTAGAGCAATTGGCTGTGACTAGAATGCTGGTGAAAACTAGCTAATAGCAGCTCTTGATAGAAACATCAAGATGAAAACAAGGTGAACTGCTGGAACCCCAAACTCTATCTATGATAGAATGGGCAATCAGCATCCAAGCTCTAATTTCTTCTCCATTGCGAGATTAAATTTTTTCTTCGTTGAAGAAGGGATGAGAAAATAGAGAAGGTTCAGAGACTATCCCTTCGGGGAGTAGGATCCGACTTGATCGGATTCGAAGCGCCTTGCACCCGAACGCTCTGGATAAAATCCAGTTCATCTGTCTTTGGCAGATGCTAGGCGAGGGTGAAGATATAGTCCACTCTTTTGGGAAACCAGAAGGTAAGTGTAACCAATGGGTCGTGGGTTCGAATCCCACCCACCGAGCAAAAGTTTAAAAACCTCAAAAATCAGCTTATTTTAGCTGATTTTTTGGTTCGAACTTTGGTGATGGGGGTGGGAGACGTGGAGTTATTATTTTAAAAATGTTAGAATATATTTATATGACATTAAGTAATATAAAAAAAATAACTGACTGGATTTTGAATAACAAGATAACTTTCTTATTTTTTCTTTGTTTAATTTTTTTATTTTCTTCAAATCTAACATTGATACGAGGAGGGGTCTGCTCCAGTTCTCCCTGTAGTGATTTTAATGAATCCTTTACTGATAATCATACAGTAGATTATGTATTGACAAGTAATATTAGAACCTGGTTAGCACCGAGTGGATTTTTTGCCGATGTTTTTTTTAAAAAGGATAATAGCTTAGTACTAAAGAGTGGTTATTACAATCATACTTTTAACAAAATATTTACTTTGGATAGTAAGATTGATGAATATATTGAAATAAATACAAGGAAGAGTAATCATCAATACACATCTAGAATAAATACTAAACCTCACAATTTATTTATCTTCATAATAATAATTCAACTGATACTATTGCTCAGTTTACCTTATTGGCTAATAATTGGAGCATTAATTCTGTGGTTAATAGAAAAAGACAGATTGATAGGGTTTATTTTTGGTATTGTCATTATAAGCATATTAGTTTTATTTTTTTTAATTTCTATTCTCCCGGTCTTTTTTCAGATAACAGGAGATAATTATAGTACCATTGAATATATTACGAATTTTATTTTTTAAAATAATCTAATCTCACACTTATCTCAGTTCGAACATAGTCCGTCCCACCGAGCAAAAATCGCTTATACAAGCGGTTTTTTGTTTGACAAAGACCATTTTCAGGAGTAATATAGATATATCATGACTTTTATCTTTCACAAGATACTCCTGACTCAAAGAAAAAACAGATTGAAGAAGATTTGCTTACATATTGTAAAATGGAAACTCGAGCTATGGTAGAGATTTATGAGTTTTTGAAGAAAATAATTTAATAATAAATATGAAATCAAAAACACTGTCAAAGGCTCAAAAAGAGACAGTTCAGAAGTATTCAAAACTTTATCCTGAATATAAAAAACTAAGCCAAGAGCTTAGAATTTTAATAAAATCTGTTCTAATAAAATCAGGCATTGAATTTTTTGATGTAACTGGACGACCAAAAAAAATAAGATCCTTTCAAAATAAAATGATACGCAAGAAATACAAAAATCCTCTTTTTGACATAAAAGACCTTTGTGCCATCAGGATAATTTGCAACTTTCCAGAAGAAGTAAAACAAGTAGAAGCTATTTTACAAAATAATTTCAAAATATCGGATTTTAGCAATAAAGAAAAGAATATAAGTCCACATAAATTTTGGTATAGATCACATCACTTTGAATTACAGTTAAATAAAAAACAAATTACTAAAAATAAATACAAATTATTGAAACATTTTATTGCCGAGGTTCAGGTGAGAACCGTATTTATGGATGCTTGGGCTATAATGGAGCATAAAATAAATTATAAACATGAATGGAATACTTCTCATGACACCAAAAGAAAACTTTCACGATTAAGCGCACTCTTAGAATTAGCCGACGAACAACTGGAAGAATTAGCAAAAAATAAAAATGTTGAATACAAAGAAATTTAAAATGGTTATACTAATTACTTTTATGTAGTAAGTAGAAGTGCAGGGTAGCTCTGCAAACAGATTCGAAAATCGTTTCACCAAGGGAGAAATAAAATTAACGAATAGACGATTTTTTGGTATATTAAATATCTTGGATTCAAACTTCTAATGCTGTTGCTTTAGATTCTAGAACCCAAGTATGTTATTAAATTAAAATTATGAAAAAATCAAAATTATTAATTACTGTAATTATTATTGTCTTAATATTTTTTTTATTATTATCAATTGGCTTGCTTTCTGGGTATGATCTTGGCCCAGAAGAAATACTTTCAAAATTATTTAACAATTAAATTAATAGCTATTTTTAACAAAAAAAGTTCGGAAGCTGTCCCTATATGCGAGCAAACAAAATTTCCGCTTATTTTAGCGGATTTTTTGCTTCTAATTTTTGTATATAAATAAAATACGAGTAGATCAATAAAAAAATGGAATCGTCAATTTTACTGGTAGTAATTTAATTTGACATTTCTCCTTACCGTGTGATAAAGTTGTTATACAACTTGCTTGGGTACTCTCTGATTTTTTCAGAGCCCTCGTGGGTATTACTGTTCTTTTTTTGGAGGATAACATGTCCAAAAGCGGTTCGGGTAATAGTGGTCGACGCAACAACTCTGGTGGTAAAACGGGCTCGAGGTCCAAATCCTCTGGTCCAGGCAAGAACGCCCAACACAGCTCGGGTGGACACCACTCGCAGAACGCGAAAGGCAACCCCAACAGCGGCGGCCCCAGAAGCGGCAAGCGCTAATAGCGCCAGCCATCTCCATTCACAACGGGGCGACGTCTAAACGTCACCCCGTTCTTCTCACTTTTATGTTACATCATCAAAAAACTACATGGAAAAATACAATTGCCTTTTGTATTTTATTTGATTTGCACGATATAAATATTGATAAATCTCATAATGGTCTTCTACATTTTGCAGAACACCTCATGTTTGTAGAAACAAAAAATATTAAAGCTAATGATTTACGAATAAAATTTGATTTATTATTTGATACGTTATATGCACACACATCTATTGATTTTTTAGAAATTAATATAGTATGTTCCAAAATAGATTTAAAAGAAGTTTGTAAAATTTTAAAAGAAATGATATATCACTGGAAATGCGATGAGGACCAGTTTATTTCAGAACAAAGAAATATTGTTGAAGAAATTAAAACTTTAGAAAATCAGATCCAAAATAAAGCGACACGGTCATTAGATGCTCGAATATATGATCCAAAAATAAATATAATTGGAGATGTTGAATTAATTAATTCGTTTTCATACAAAGATCTATATAAAATTGATAATGTTTGGAAAAAAATGTTAAATTTAAGTTCACAGCACATTATTATTGCCGGAGCAACACTTACACCTGATGAATCCAAAAATTTTAATAATTTGTGTAATAAAAAAAAGTATTTAAAACCAATTAAATTTAATCAAACAAAGATTATTTCATCTAAATATGTATCGTTACCAACAGTAAAGGCAATCATAATTAAAACAAATAATAGTTCTCCTTTTTTTCTAATTCTTCAACGTATATTTTATTTTCGACATCTATCACTCAATCCAAAGTGGGATCAGGCATTTACAAGAGAAACGAATAATTTGGTATTTTTTATATATTCTGAAAATGAAAAAATTTTAGATGAAAAAAATTGTAAAAAATTCTTACTAAACAAACCGACAATAAAAGAATTTTTAAATGCAAAAAATATTGTCATAAACCATATTGAATCTTTACTCGATGGCACAAACCCTGAGGAGCTTATAGGGTGGTTAGATACATTTCATATTAGAAATATCCCTTTGTTAACTGGAAAATCTTTATTACAAATTAAAAATATTTTTGAATCTATAGATTATGAATCTTTTTCAAATGAATGGAAAATTATATTTAAAAATAAATATATCTAATTAATTTCCACCAAAATAGGTTCCAACCTCGTCCCATAGTCGGAGCAAACAAAATTTCCGCTTATTTTAGCGGATTTTTTGTTTTATAAGTTTGGACAAAATACATAGAAAAGAGTAAAATAAAAACAATTGTCTTGTTTTAAAAATATGGAAATTGAATTAAATACATATAACGAAAAGGAATTTCAAAAGATTTCTTTGCTTCAAGAAGACTTAGGTGATAAAGAATTTTCTAATTGTGCATTTAAAAAATGTGATTTTAGTGGTTGTGATTTTTCTAACTCAATTTTTATTGACTGCGATTTCCAAGATTGTAATTTATCAAATATAAAAGTTCATAATTGTAGTTTTCAGAATGTACTTTTTAAAAATTGTAAATTAGTTGGAGTAGTATTTACAAAAATTAATAATTTCCTTATAGATTGGAAATTTAAAAATTGTCGAATTGAACTTTGTGTTTTTAGCAATCTTGATATAAAAAAAAGTAATTTTATTGAAAGTATTGTTAGAGAAACTGATTTTATAAATTCAAATCTTTCTGGTTCTAATTTTACTGATTCTGATCTACAAGCTAGCAAATTTAGAAATACAAACTTAGAAAAGGTAGATTTTATTGGTGCAAGAAATTATTATATTGACCCAACTCAAAATAGATTAAAGAAAGCTGTGTTTTCACAACCAGAAGTTTTGTCTTTGTTAGCTGGGTTTGAAATTGAAATTGGATAAAAGTTATAAAATTATTTAGCTCAACACAGTAAAAAATTAGATAATTAGCTGGTTTTTTTATCCACAGATTGACTAAAAACTTATATAGGATAAAATTAGTATGTAATTCTTAAATAGAAATATATGAATATAATAGTTTATTCAACTCCAACCTGCCCATATTGTAATATGGCCAAAGATTTCTTAAAAGAAAAAGGTCAGGACTTTACAGAAGTAGATGTATCTATAGATCAAACAAAAGCCCAAGAAATGATCAAGAAATCTGGTCAAATGGGTGTGCCAGTGATTGACATAAACGGTGAAATTATGGTTGGTTTTGACAAAGGAAAGTTGGAAAGTTTATTGCAAAAATAAATAATTTTCTAAAAAAGAAGCTTCGGTTTGGAGCTTTCTTTTTTTTGTGCTAAAATACGTTTCATAAACTTAAAAAAATAAAACTATGCAAGATGTACAACAAATTTTTATTAGAATTCAAGAAGCCAAGAAGCAACAAAAAGATTTAAAATCAGCATATAGAGATGCTTTATCTACTTCTCAAGAATACCAAGAAATCTCTGAAAAAATGAAAACAATGCGTGCCAAGAAAAAGGAAATTGAATTGGCGACAAAAAGTCAATTTGCATCTGAGTTTACAAAACTTGACGATTTAAAAATTGATTTGGAATCTGATATAGAATTACTCAGTGATGCAGCTATGACAAAATTTATGAAGGGTGAAACTGTCGAAGTACATGATCAATATGAAAACGAATACGAACCAATTTTCTCTGTAAAATTTAAGAAAATATAACTATGTCAAGAGAAATTGTTCTAGACATTGAAACCATAGGTGACATTAGAAACTATGATAATCTGACTATTACTGTGGTCTCTATTTATGAATACGAAACAAATAAATATACTTCTTTTTTTGAAGACCAATTGGGTGAGTTGTGGCCAATTTTGGAAAAAGCCGAAAGATTGATTGGTTACAATAGTGAACACTTTGATCTGCCAATTTTGGATAGATATTATGCTGGTGACCTTATGAAGTTTCCTCACCTAGACTTATTAAAGGTAATAAGAGAATCAACTGGTTCTCGTTACAAACTAGATGACATTGCCAAGGCAAATCTCGAAAATATGAGCAAGAGTGCCAATGGTTTGGTGGCACAAGAATGGTGGGAAAACGGAGAAAAAGACAAAGTAGCAAAATATTGTGAACAAGATGTAAGAGTAACCAAAGAAGTTTATGAGTACGGTAAGAAAAATAAAATGCTTTACATAAAGACTCTGACAGGGGATCTGACCCCTTTTCCAGTCAATTTTGATATACCTGTTGCCCCTACAAATGCTAGTGGAGAAGGTAGTGGTAATATCAATTTGACCTTGCCACTCTAAGTCAGAAGTATTGACATATCATACCTGTATGGTATACTTTAGCTACTTTTAGCTTTCTACTATGCTTCAATTTACCAAAGAAGTTGACTACAGCATTCAACTATTGGAATCTCTAAACAATTTAAAAGGTGACCAATTGTTAAGTTTAAGAAAATTTTCCAAAGAAACGGGAATTTCTTTTTTGTTTTTGCAACGTATTGCCAAAAAACTCCGTGAAGCTGGTTTAGTAGAATCAACCAAGGGCTCTTGCGGAGGTTATCGTCTGTCAAAAAGTTTGAAAGGGGTTGATTTAAAAACTGTGGTAGAAATTATTGAAGGCGAGTACGCTGTAGCCAATTGTCTTAAAGAGGGTTGTACATGTAGCCGTAAAGGTAAATGTATCTCAGAAAAGGTTTTTAAAGTTGTTAATAAAAAATTGGTCAAAATTCTAGAATCTATAAAGCTTGGAGAAATTTTTAAATAATTATGTTTGGTAAATCAAAAGACAACTTGGAAGTCTATCTGGATCATGCTGCGACTACCTATGTAGCTGATGAAGTTATAAAAGCTATGGAACCATTTTTGGCTGATTCTTTTGGTAACCCTGGTGGTCTATATAAAATAGGACGTGAAGCCAATGGAGTACTCAATGATGCTCGTAAAAAAATTGCCGATATACTACACGCCATGTCTGATAATATTATTTTTACTAGTGGTGGCACAGAATCTGACAATCTAGCGATATTTGGTGTAGCCAGGAAACACATAAAACACGGCAAACACATTATCACCACAAAAATTGAACACCATGCAGTTTTGCATTGTATGAAAAAATTAGAGAGTGAAGGTTTTGAAATAACTTATCTGGAACCAGATTCACAGGGTTTTATTTCCCCCAAAAAAGTCAGAGAAGCTATTCGTCCAGATACTATTCTAATTTCTATTATGATGGCTAATAATGAAATTGGCACAGTAGAACCTATCGCCGATATTGGACGTGAAATTTTAAAATATCGCAAATCTAATAACACGGAGTATCCTTTTTTTCATACAGACGCTTGTCAAACAGCCGGAGTATTAGAACTAGATGTAGAAAAGCTTCATGTTGATTTATTGACTTTTAATGGTAGTAAAATATATGGACCTAAGGGTATTGGTTTGTTGTATAAAAGACGTGGAGTAAATATAGAGCCAATAATTTATGGTGGTCATCAAGAATTTGGTCTGCGAGCTGGTACAGAAAATATTCCAGGTATTGTTGGTCTAGCAAAAGCTCTGGAATTGGCCCAAGAAAAAAGACAGGATGAAAATATGCGTCTAGTTGATTTACGTAATTATTTTTGGCAAGAAATCCAAACTAAAATTAAAAAAGTGGAACTTAATGGCCCCGATCTACTAAGTAATGAATACACGCGTCTACCAAACAATCTAAATGTAACTTTTCTAGATATAGAAGGAGAGGCACTTTTACTCTATCTGGATGCCAAAGGAATTTATTGCTCCACTGGTTCAGCTTGTACTTCTCTCTCTCTTGATCCTTCTCATGTTTTAGCAGCCTGTGGGAAGCCACACGAGACGATTCACGGTAGTTTGCGCTTTAGTCTTGGTAAGAGGACCACCAAAGCTGATATTGACTATGTAATGGAGTATTTACCTGGAATTGTAGAAAAGTTGAGAGAGATTAGTCCTGTAAATACAAGACGATAGAACACAAATCTAACAAATTATTACAAATTTTCGCAAATTATTTATTTGTATAAATTTGTTCGATTTGTATAATTTGAGTTCTATTTAAAATAAGTATGGAAAATAATGTAGCAAAAATTCAAGACAAGGACGGAAATTCTTGGCTCTATAGTGAAAAAGTCAGAGAGCATTTTTTTCATCCCAAGAATATGCTTCTTAATAGCGAGAACTTTGATTTGTCAGATTATTTTGAAGGACGAGTTGGTTCACCAGCTTGTGGGGACGAGATGGTTATCTGGATAAAGATAGAAAATAATAAGATTGCAGATTGCAAATGGCAAACATTTGGTTGTGGCTCAGCCATTGCTTCTACTTCTGTACTTTCAGAAATGCTACTAGAAAATAACGGTATGACAGTGGAAGAAGCCTTAAAAATAACTCCGCAAGATATTACTGAGAGACTTGGTGGTTTACCAGCAAGAAAAATTCACTGTTCAGTTTTAGGTGATCAAGCACTCCAATTGGCTATTAAAAATTGGAAAAAACAAGCATTGATTTAAACAGATTCAAACAGAAAAATCTATCAATGCTTTATTAAAATCAGTATTAATCAGTTTAAATCAATGCTTTATGAAACTAAAAGTAGATCAAGACAAATGTATTGGGTGTGGAACATGTACTATTTTAGCCATGCAAAGTTTTGAGCTTGGTGAAGACGGGAAAGCTCATGCTATAATCCCTCACGGTGACGAGGAGGATTTATTACAACAAGCTCTAGATGCTTGTCCTGTAGGGGCCATAGAGGAAGATAAAAATTAAAAGTATGAACAGAGAATACAGGCACGAATCAGTAGAACAAAAATTTGTTTTGGATAATCAAAAAAGAGTTCAAGCTACCATAGATAACGATGCTAATCTAAAAGGTAATCCTTTTTCAGATGTAGTTGCTTTTTGTGATTATTTAACTAAAAGAAAAATCGTTGCTGGTCCTGATAGATTAAAAAAAAAGAGAGAGGATAAATTTGGACAAAGTGATATAGGTCTAAGAGAGGTAAAATTTGATATAGAAGTTCAATTTGCAGATGGTACAAAGACTGTTGAAATTGTAGCTTTGGCAAATCTTTTTGGAAAAGGGTATAAACAAAAAAAAGATTACAATGAAGATATTATCTATCCTATAATTTATTTAGAAAAAATCAGAATAAAAGAATAATAAAAATCCCGCTTAATGCGGGATTTCTTGTATTTTTAGCCTAATTTTGTTAGAATATTGCTATGGATACGACAGGAAAACTCTTTATTGTGGCTACCCCAATAGGAAATTTGGGTGATTTTACGTTTAGAGCACTAGAGACTTTGAAAGAAGTGAATTATATCCTATGTGAAGATACCAGAGTTACCAGAAAATTATTAGATAGATATAAAATTGATGCAAAAACAATCAGCTATCACCAACATAGTACAGATAAAAAAGTAAATGAAATTAAAAAACTGTTAGCAGGGGGAAATGACTTGGCTTTGGTAACTGATGCAGGGACACCCGGTATAAGTGACCCAGGAAACTTATTAATTTCAAAACTAACAGATGTGGAAATAGTTCCTGTTCCAGGGGTCTCCGCTGTGGTAACTGCTCTAAGTATTTCTGGATTCCCAACTGATAAATTTCTTTTTCTTGGTTTTCCTCCTCATAAAAAAGCTAGAAATAAATATTTTAGAGAATTGGCAGAAGTAAAATTTACAGTAGCTTTTTATGAATCTAATCATAGAATAAAAAAATGTTTGGGAGAATTGGCGGAAGTTTTGGATAAAAATAGACAGATTTGTATTTGTCGTGAACTCACAAAAAAGTTTGAAACAATTTATCGTGGAAATATTGAAGAAATTTTAGAACAAAAAATCTCCGAAAAAGGAGAGTTTGTAGTGGTTGTTAGTAAATAAAAAAACACCACACTATAGTGATGCTTAGAAAAAATGAGGGCGGTGCAAGCTAGCATCCGCACTCCTCTTCAAAAGCCTTCTTGGTCACTATTATCCGTGGCTCGAAGATAGGAGTGTGAAAACTAACTATACACCGACGCTTTCGATCTCATTAACCATCAAAACCTGACAGAGCGTATCGTGTCGAGGGGGTAGTACCCATTATACGACGTTGATGACCAAAGCGCATATGTACTAAACATCAAAAAGATAATTTTGTCAAGTGTTAATAACAAATTTATGTCAGAAAAATATTATATAACAACAACTCTTCCGTATGTGAATGCCAAACCTCATGTTGGTTTTGCTTTAGAAATTATCCAGGCTGATGCATTAGCACGTTATCATCGCTTACTTGGTGAAAATGTTATTTTTAATACTGGCACAGACGAACATGGTGTCAAAATTTATCGCAAAGCTGAAGAAGAGGGGAAGGATGTACAAAAATATTGTGATGAATACGCTTCCAAGTTTGATGGACTAAAAAAACTCCTCAACCTTAGTTATGACAGTTTTATTCGCACTACAGATGAGCATCATACTAAGGCTGCTCAAGAATTTTGGAAACTATGCGAAAAAAATGGGGATATATACAAAAAGAATTATCAAACAAAGTATTGTGCTGGCTGCGAATTAGAAAAGACAGATTCAGAACTAGTGGACGGAAAATGCCCCGATCACCCAAATTTAGAAATTGAATTAATTGATGAGGAAAATTATTTTTTCAAGTTTTCAAATTATACAGACAAATTATTAAAACTTTATAAGGATAATCCTAATTTTGTAGTTCCACCACATAGACAAAACGAGATTACAAAATTTGTAGAGAGAGGTCTGCAAGACTTTAGTATATCAAGATTAAAAGAAAAAATGCCTTGGGGTGTACCAGTATCAGGGGATGATAATCATGTTATGTATGTTTGGTTTGATGCACTAGTAAATTATATTTCAACTTTAGGTTGGCCCACCTCCGCCAAGGCTATGGTGGACAAGCCCGATGAAACAGAAAAATACAAAGAATTTTGGCCAGGCATACAAGTGGCTGGAAAAGACAATTTGCGTCAGCAGACTGCCATGTGGCAAGCTATGCTCATGTCTGCCGGGTTACCAAATTCAAAACAAGTCTTTATTCATGGTTTTATTACTTCTGGTGGAAAAAAGATGAGCAAGAGTCTTGGTAATGTGGTAGATCCTGTGGAAGTGGTAGAAAAATACGGTACCGACGCTATCCGCTATTTTTTACTCGGTGGAGTTCCTTCTCATGAAGATGGCGATTTTGCTATTGAAAGATTTGAAGAATTTTATACTGCTCACCTTGTAAACGGAGTGGGGAACTTAACTTCTCGAATTTTGGCAATGTTGGAAAAATATAATGATAGTAAAATTCCTGCCCAAAATGATATAAGTTTTGGAATTGATAAATTCTGGAAAGATTATGATACGAATTTTAAATCTTATGAATTCGATAAGATAGTAGAAGAAATTAATGGTTTAGTTGGAAGATTAGATAAAACAATCTCTGATGAAAAACCTTGGGAAAAAACAAAGGCTGGAGAAGACATTTCCGATTTACTTTATCAACTAGCAGAAAGCTTGCGTCATATCGCCGTTGCACTTCTACCGATCATTCCTGAGACTGCAGAAAAGATTCTAAAACAGTTAGGCACGGAAGATACTTCACATGATTGGGGTAAATTAGAAGAAAATGGTATAATAAAAAAAGGAGAAATACTTTTTCCTCGCTTAGAAAAATAATTTTAAATTTTAAATAAATTATATGGGTTTATTTGATGTCATCCTTTTTATAATCATAGGTGGTTTTGCCATTTTTGGTTTTTGGTTTGGTCTTATCCATACTCTAGGTTCACTTTTGGGTACAGTACTCGGTGCTTACTTAGCTTCTCGCTATTACGAACCAATGGCTGGTTGGCTAATGAGCATTACAGGTTGGGAAGGTAACATGCCAAAGGTACTTATGTTTATTATTGCTTTTGTGATAATAAATAGATTAGTTGGTTTTGGTTTCTGGATTGTAGACAAATCGCTCAGTTTTCTTACACGCATGCCATTTATAAAAGGTATTAATAGATTTTTGGGAGTTGTGATAGGCTTGTTTGAAGGTATGATTACTATTGGTCTTATTTTATATTTTATAGACAAATTTCCACTATCAGAAGCTATCATGATTCGCATTGCCGATTCCTTTTTGGCTCCGATTTGTATTTCCATGGCCAATGTATTACTGCCTCTTTTACCAGAGGCTCTTAGAATACTACAAAGCTCAGTTGATTTTGTTGAGGGAGTTCTCCTATAGTCAATCTAAGAAAATAAATAGAACACAGATTTAACAGATTAAAATAATTTTAACAGATCTGTTTTTATCTGTTTTATCAGTTAAATCTGTGTTCTATAAGGCTTTTTTAATGATTATGACTCGAATAATAGACACACATTGTCACATTCAATTTAACGCTTACAAAGATGACTTCGATGAAGTCATCTCTGTTTGTCGTGATAAAAACACAATATTAAATGCAGTGGGTACACAAAAAAACACTTCAAAAAAAGCTGTAGAATTTGCAGAGAAGTACGATGATATTTATGCAACTATAGGTCTTCACCCTGTGCATCTTTTCCCAACTCATATAGACGAGGAAGAAGATAGCTTTGTTTCACGAGAAGAAGATTTTGATGAAGAGTATTATGGAGAGCTGGCAAAATCAGAAAAAGTAATAGCAGTAGGGGAGACTGGATTAGATTTTTTTCATTTACCTAAAGATGTAGACAGGAAAGTTGTGGTAGAAAAACAAAAAGAAATCTTTACCAAACAATATCAATTTGCAAAAAAACATAATTTACCACTAGTTATTCATGTAAGAGATGCTTATGATGAGATGATAGAACTCCTAACCAATCTTGAGCGTAGCGAAAGATCCCGTTTATTGACTCATGTACAACGGGATTCTTCAGTCGTTCCACTCCATCAGAATTGGGGCGTTATACATTGTTATAGTTCAAACTGGACCAATGCAGAAAAGTTTTTAAAATTAGGTCTACATCTTGGTTTTACAGGTATTGTTACTTTCCCCCCAAAAAAAACTGATCCGAAACCACAAGAAGAATTACTCGAAGTACTAGAAAAATGTCCGCTAGACAGAATGCTGGTCGAAACAGATTCACCATATCTTGCTCCACAAAAATATAGGGGAGAGCGTTGTGAGCCATGGATGGTAGAGGAAGTGACAAAGAAAATCGCTGAAGTAAAAAAGATACCAGAAGACGAAGTGAGAGAACAAACATTAAAAAATGCTTTGGGGTTGTTTGTTAAAATAAAAAAATAAAACAACCTGATTACCTCCCTAGTCTATTATTAAATATATTAATAGCAGGCTAGTGATATCAGGTTGTTTTATTTCCAGCCTTCCCCCTGCACAGATCACCCATGTCTGTGTGGGGGGGGGTGACTGTCGCTCTCAACCATCTTCTCTGAAGAAGCCTCCATTCCCCCAACGAGAAGCGTTGAGCCGTTTCGCAGTGTAATTCCCTGTATCAGGGCCCGCTCCAAATGAGTCCCTCAGGGAATACCCACCTTGATCATTTCGCACCACATGTTTGCGGCCAGCAACTCCCGACTCGCTCTTGACCGGCACAGAGCGTGGGGGAGGAGTTTTTTCTCGACCTCTTTTCTCGACAGGCATCTTGCCCCTCTCTTTTTTCTGTGTGTTACAGCCAAAATCGCATAGTTTGCGACAGCCATAATTACTTGGATACTACAATAAAAGATAGATTTTGTCAATAGGGCTAAGCTATATTTATTTCAAAATCTCTCTGGGTGGTAAAACTTATTAACATTCTCAACTTAAAATAGATATTGACTAGTATTGAAAAACAAGGTAAAATAATGGCGTTTCCTATACAACTTAATTTTTTGGCTAATTTATGCCTATTTTGCCCGAAGACCCTAAAGACAGAGAATATCTGATGATGGGTCTAAAGATTACAGGAGATTTTGGATTGTCTATCGCTGCTCCAGTGGTAATCTTTGTTTTAATCGGACAATGGCTAGATGCTAGATACGAAAGTGGTGCTCTATTCACCATATTTGCTTTCTTATCAGCCGCTTTGCTTTCTGGTAAAATGATTTACAACAAAGCCAAGCGATATGGCAAAGAATATGACAGAATAGAAAATGAAGAAGAAAAAAAATAACATTCAAATTACGAAATCCACTTCGTGGTTCGAATTTACGAATTTCGAATATACTACATAAATATATTTTCGTAATTCGAAAATTCGTATAGATTCGAAATTAGAATGTAAGCCAAAACAAAATATTTCTAAAATAATATGACTGATATTCACATTCCACCATTAGCCCCAGAGATAATTTTTCATATTGGTAATATCAATATTACTAACACAATGATAAATGCCTGGATCGCAATTGCTATTTTTTTAGTGTTGGGAATTTTGATAAAAAGAAGTACACGTCTTAGACCAAACAAACTTCAAAATACCTGTGAATTTTTTGTAGAAGCTGTACTCGGTTATTTTGACCAGGTGACTGGAGATCGTAAAAAAACTCTGCGCTTTTTGCCAGTAGTTGGTTCGATCTTCTTTTTTATTTTACTTTCAAACTGGCTAGGACTACTTCCTGGTACTGGTAGTATTACCATGGGACATAACATGCTCTTGCGTCCCGCCAACACTGATTTGAATTTGACCTTGTCTATGGCACTAGTGGCTATTGTTGCTTCTCATGTGTATGCTTTTGCTACCATTGGTATTTTTACGCACTTAGGAAAATTTGTTCAGATTGTCAACGTGGTAAAAAGTTTTAAAAAATTTAAAGAAGGTATTGGAGCTGGTCTTATCTCTGTCTTTACAGCATTGATCGAATTTGTAGTTGGTCTAATTGAAATAATTTCTGAAATTGCCAAGGTAGTTTCCTTGTCCCTTCGTTTATTTGGTAATGTATTTGCTGGTGAAGTTTTGATTACAGTTATTTCTGCTCTAGTAGCTGCTTTTGTACCAACACCTTTCATGTTATTAGAATTATTAGTTGGTCTTATCCAAGCAGCCGTATTTGCTATGCTTACAATTGTATATCTTACAGTTGCAACAGCCGAACCACACGGAGCAGATCACTAATATAGGGAATAAAGAATAAGAAGTAAAAAGTTTTTTTCTTATTCTGTACTCCTTAATTTACAGATGGTTTCTAACGAGGCTAAACAACCCAACCTCCTCGTCGTAGTCACTATCTAATAACCATAAATTTTATGGACCACGCATCAATTGTAGTGATGGCAAAAGCTTTCACTATGGGAATCGGTGGTATGTTTCCAGCCCTAGCTATTGGTAAACTTGTTGCCAAAGCTATGGAAGCTATCGGACGTAACCCAGAAGCTGCTGGTAAATTGTTTGTACCCATGCTATTGGGCGCTGCATTTGCCGAAGCTATCGCTATCTATGCACTTGTAGTTGTTTTCACTTTAAAATAAAGCGATCAAAACAGGATCAATTTGGTCCTGTCTGACTGAATTATTTTAAATAAATTTTATGCCAGAACATAATGAGCCTGCAGTGGAAACCACACATGCAGAAATAGAAGTGGTAAATACTCACACAGAAGTAGCTGACACACATGGTACAACTGCTGTCGATGAAAGTTTAGCAACCTCACTTGGTCTAAACGGTCAATTGTTTGCGTTTCAACTTTTAAACTTTGCTGTTGTGGCCGTCATTATTTGGTTTTTAATATTAAAACCATTAACTACAAAATTGGAAGAACGTAAGAAAATGATTGACGACAGTCTTGATAATGCAAAAAAAGTAGAAACAAATCTACAAATGAGCGAACAAAAATATCAAGAAAAACTTGATGAAGCAAAGGTGGAGGCTAATAAATTGATAGAACTTGCTCATACAGAGGCTGACGGTCTAGCAGGGACTATGAAAGAGAAAGCTAAAACAGAAATTGAAACTCTAATTGTACATGCCAAACAAAATATCCAAGCTGAAAAAGAAGAGGTAATGGATGATATTAAAAAAGAAACTATAAACCTAGTTGTAGCTGCTGTAGAAAAAATTATGAGTGAAAAGATGACAGATGAGAAGGATAAAACACTCATTGAAAAGACGATTGAGGATATGAAATAACATTCTAATTACGAAAACCACTTCGTGGTACGAATTTACGAATTTCGAATATACTACATAAATATATTTTCGTAATTCGAAAATTCGTATAGATTCGAAATTAGAATGTAATCACTATAATATTATGCCAAAGAAAATTTCCAATAAACAATACGCCGAAGCCTTGTACGAAATTGCAGGAGATCTTTCGGGTGATAAATTGACAGAAGCTCTAAAAAAGTTTGTTGCTGTTTTGTCTGCGAATCAAAAACTAAAACAAGCCGGCAATATTATAAAAGAATTTGAAAGTATAACGAAAAAAGAAGCTGGTGTAGTAGAGATAGAAATAATGTCTGCTAGAAAACTTGATGAAACTACATTGGAAAATATTAAGAAATCGTTCGGTCAGCAAGTGGAAGCAATTGAGACAATAGACCAAAGTCTACTTGGTGGTGTGGCTGTTAGAACTGAAGATAAGATATTAGACGGAAGTCTAAAAACACAGTTAAATAGTTTAAAACAAAGTTTAGTTTAGAAAATATGACAGGTGAAACTCCACACAGAGAAAGAGCTGTAAACCCAGAAGAAAAAAAGACTATCCTGGAAAGAATGCTTTTGCAAGTAAAATATTTAAAAGATAATTGGAGTGACGAAATTCCTGAAGAAATGATAGATGATGAATTTAAAGGTACTTTTTTAGGAGAAGATAAGGTCCGTAAAAATTGGTTTCAACACATTGTATCCATGTCAGGATCAATACAGCATAAATTTAAAGATTTACCACCAGATGTAATAAAATTGGAAAAAGAATTAATGGAAGCGGTCAGAGGAAAGGAAAGAGTCGAAAAAGAAGATATAAAATTAGGTAATACTTTGTTGGATGGAATATATGATTATTTAATTACAGAAAAGAAAAAATTAGAAAAGATATAACTTAAAAAATTATTATTTATAAAATATAAAATTATACATATGTCTACAAATGCAATCGTTGAAGAACTAAAAAAGCACATTGCTGACTTTGAAAAGACTGTGCAAACCGAAGAGGTTGGTACTGTTATCGAAGTGGGTGACGGTATTGCCCGTATGAATGGCCTTACCAAATGTCAATCACAAGAGATGCTTGAATTCCCAGGTGGAGTCATGGGTGTGGCTCTAAATCTAGAAGAAGAGACTGTTGGTGCTATGATTTTGGGAGAAGACAAAGGTATTAAACAAGACGACACTGTGAAACGTACTGGTCGTATTTTGTCAGTACCTGTAGGAGAGGCTATGATTGGCCGTGTAGTAAATGCTCTTGGGCAAGAAATTGACGGCAAAGGAGAAATTAAAACTAAAGAATTTTATCCAGTAGAAAAGATTGCTCCTGGTGTTATGAAACGTCACCCAGTTCACCAAGCTGTTCAGACTGGTATTAAGTCAGTTGACTCTATGGTACCTATCGGACGTGGTCAACGTGAGCTTATCATCGGCGACAGACAAACTGGTAAAACTGCGATTGCCATTGATGCTATCATCAACCAAAAAGGTCAGGACATGAAATGTGTTTATGTGGCTGTTGGACAAAAAGAGTCTAAAGTAGCTCGTATTGTAGCAAAATTGGAAGAGACTGGTGCTATGGAATACACAACAGTTGTTGTAGCTGGTGCATCTGACGCAGCGTCAATGTCATTTATTGCTCCATATGCTGGTGTTGCTATTGCTGAATACTTTGCAGACAAAGGCGAAGATGTATTGGTAGTTTATGATGATCTTACAAAACAAGCTTGGGCTTATCGTGAAATTTCACTATTACTTCGTCGTCCACCGGGTCGTGAAGCTTATCCTGGGGATGTTTTCTATCTTCATTCACGTTTGCTTGAACGTGCCTGTAAGCTTAGTGAAGCTGAGGGTGGTGGGTCTATTACAGCTCTGCCTATTATTGAAACTCAGGCTGGTGATCTTACAGCTTATATCCCAACAAATGTAATTTCTATTACTGATGGTCAGATTTTCCTAGAAACTGATTTATTCTACAAAGGTGTTCGTCCAGCTATTAGTGTTGGTCTTTCAGTGTCACGTGTAGGTGGTGCGGCTCAGATCAAACCTATGAAAAAAGTTGCTGGTAAAATCAAACTAGCTATGGCTCAGTTTCGTGAACTAGAAGCTTTTGCTCAGTTTGCTTCTGACCTTGACGAAGATACTAGAAAACAAATTGAATTAGGTTATAGAATTACCGAACTGATGAAACAACCTCAATATACCCCAATGGCAGTAGAAAATCAGGTTGTGGTAATCTTTGCAGTAAACAATGGTGTGTTTGACAAGGTAGAAGTAAAAGATGTAGGTGAGACTGAAAAGAAATTAATTGACTTCATGAACAAAACAAAACGTGCACTACTCGATAAACTAGCCAAAGGTGAATGGGATGACAAGATTGAGGCAGAATTGAAGAGTGCTTGTGAAGAATTCAACAAACAATAAATATGGGCGTTAACACAAAAGCAATTAAAAGTAGAATCCGAAGTGTTGGTAATACTAAAAAAATTACCAAGGCTATGGAAATGGTAGCAGCTGCCAAAATGAGAAAGGCAACTGAAGCTGCTGTTAATACTCGCACCTATGCGACCATGGCTTGGGATTTGTTGGTAAATCTTTCCAAAAGACAGAAGGAAACATTGCCCTTGCTCGAAACCAGACAAGTAAAAAAACTTTTGGTAATTTTAGTTACTTCAAATAGAGGTTTGTGTGGAAGTTTTAACACTAATATTATTAGAAAAACAGCCGAACAATTAAAAGATCCAAAAAATATTAGTACTCAGCGTGTAGAGGGTGTTGAAGTTTTACCAAGCGAAGAAGTTGAGATTGATGTGATTGGTATTGGTAAGAAAGGTTCTGACTTTGCCAAAAAACAAAATTATAACTTGATTGCCTCATACAGTGAATTTTCAGATACTCCTTCTTTGGAAGACCTCATGCCTATTTCAAAATTATTAATTTCAGAATACGAACAAAAAAATTATGACAAAGTAGTGGTAGCTTACACAGACTTTAAGTCAGCTATTGCTCAGGTTGCCAAACTAAGACAAGTTCTACCAATTAGTGAGACTGATCTAGAAAAAATGATTGGTGAACTTGGTTCTGATAAAGATGACACAGAAAACAAAACTACTGAAACTGCAGATTATCTTTTTGAACCAAACACAACAGAAGTTTTACAAACTATTTTACCAAGATTAGTAGAAACACAGATCTTCCAAGCAGTTTTGGAAAGTAGTGCTTCTGAACACAGTGCTCGTATGATGGCTATGAGAAACGCTAGTGATGCAGCTGAAGATATGATAAAAGAATTAAACCTAACATTCAACAAAGCACGTCAAGCAGCTATTACACAAGAAATTGCTGAAATTGCTGGTGGGGCGGCAGCTCTTGAGTAGGAGGTTGTCATCCTGAATCCCCGATAGGGGTGAAGGATCCCTTTTCAAGAAAATTAAATTGATTTACGAAATAATTTCATTAAATAATTTTACAAACAATTAAATATTATAAATAGAGTGTTCGGGACTTGCAAAGGGATTCCTCGTTTCACTCGGAATTAACGAAAAATATGTCAAAAAATGTTGGAACAATATCACAGATCATCGGTGTAGTAGCTGATGTGCATTTCCCGGAAAATCTACCGGAATTACTTAGTGCTTTGGAGGTCAAGATGCCTGATGGAGAAACTTTGGTTTTGGAAGTCCAACAACATCTTGGTTCAAACATGGTACGTACTATTGCCATGAGTACAACTAACGGGCTATCACGTGGAGCCGAAGTAGTTGATACTGGTGCACCAATTTCTGTCCCAGTTGGACCAGAAACTCTTGGTCGCATGTACGACGTAGTGGGAAACACTATTGATATGAAAGGCCCATCAAAGACTAAAAAGAAATATCCAATTCACAGATCTGCTCCAACTTTTAAAGAGCAATCAACCAAGACAGAAGTTCTAGAAACTGGTATCAAAGTTATTGACTTGTTTTGCCCCTTCTTGAAAGGTGGAAAAATTGGTCTATTTGGTGGTGCTGGCGTAGGTAAAACTGTTATTATCCAAGAATTGATTAGAAACATTGCTTCTGAGCATGGTGGATATTCTATGTTTGCAGGTGTAGGAGAACGTACTCGTGAGGGTAACGACCTTTACCGTGAAATGGAAGAGTCTGGTGTACTTGATAAAACTGCTTTAGTTTTCGGGCAAATGAATGAACCCCCTGGTGCTCGTGCTCGTGTTGCCCTGACTGCTCTTGCTATGGCTGAATATTTCCGTGATGAAGAAGGAAAAGATTTACTACTTTTCGTTGATAATATTTTCCGTTTCACTCAAGCTGGTTCAGAGGTTTCTGCATTGCTTGGTCGTATGCCTAGTGCTGTAGGTTATCAACCAACTTTGGCAACAGAGATGGGTAAATTGCAAGAACGTATTACTTCTACTGACAAAGGTTCTATTACTTCAGTGCAAGCTGTTTATGTACCAGCGGATGATCTTACAGATCCTGCTCCTGCTACTACTTTTGCTCATCTTGATTCTACAGTTGTGTTGAATCGTTCACTAGCTGAGCTTGGTATTTATCCTGCTGTTGACCCACTTGATTCTAGTTCAACAATTCTTGATCCAAACGTAGTTGGAGAAGAACATTATCGTGTGGCTCGTGAAGTACAACAAGTTCTACAGAAATACAAAGACTTGCAAGATATTATTGCTATCCTTGGTATGGAAGAACTATCTGACGAAGACAAAACTACAGTATCTCGTGCTCGTAAGATTCAAAAATTCCTTTCACAACCTTTCCATGTAGCAGAAATTTTTACAGGCAGTCCTGGTACTTATGTAAAAGTAGAGGATACTGTCAAAGCTTTTGGTGAAATCTTGGCTGGTAAACACGATGATAAACCAGAACAAGCGTTCTACATGAAGGGTGGAATTGAAGACGTTAAGTAAAGGCCTAAAAAGCTTTAAAGGCCAGAGAGGCTTAAAAGGAGGAATATGCAAGATTATCATAATCTACTAGTTTGGAAAAGATCGTTGGAATTTGTTAAGTTGGTTTATAAACTAACAAAACTTTTTCCAAAAGATGAAGTATATGGTCTAACTAGTCAATTGAGGAGATCTGCAGTATCAGTGATGGCAAATATAGTAGAAGGTAGAGGAAAAAATACTGATAAAGATTTTGTGAGATTTCTATATATCTCAAAAGGATCTCTAAATGAATGTCAGTGTTATTTCGAACTAGTCAAAGAATTAGAAATAATTAATCAAGAACAATTTGATTATATAGAAAATAAACGAGGTGAAGTAGGCTTTCTACTTTACAAATTAATAAAGTCACTAGAAAAGTAGCCTTTCAGGCATTTCAAGCTTTTCTATCATTTCAAGCTTTTATGTTAAAATTTAAAATCGCTACTCCAGAAAAAGTTGTTTACGAAGATGAGATTCGTCAAGTCAGTATTCCTACCATGTCTGGTGAGATTACTGTTTTACCAAATCATATTCCACTTGTTTCAGTTATAAAAGCAGGGGAGTTGAAAATCGTAGATAAAGACGGCGAACACCCTATTGCTATTGCCGGTGGTTTTTTAGAAATCAAAGGTAATAATGAAATTGTGATTTTGGTAGATCATGCTGAGAGAGCGGGGGATATAGATGTTGAAGCTGCTGAAAAAGCCCGTGCTAGAGCAGAAGATGAAATGGAAAAAGCAAAATCAGAAGAAAACGTAGACTTTGCCAAACTTCAAGCTATGATTGATAGAGAAATGAATAGAGTGAGAGTGGGGGAAAAATATAAGGATGTGAAATAAAACAAATTAAATACTTTTCAACACACACCAATTGGTGTGTGTTTTTTATTGTTGTTTTTTAGATATTCTGTTATGATTATTATATAAATTTATAATATTTAAAATATGGAAACAGAAAGACCTCCGACAAAAGAATCTTTAATGGTAGAATTAACGTCCATCTTAGAAAAATTAAAAACCCCTATAACCCCTCAAGACAGAGAAACTCGACTTCACTCAAGAAAAGATGAGATTGAAAGATTGTTAAAATCAGATTTGCCTGGGGACAATAAGTAAATTATCCCCACAAACTATTGAAAAAAATAACAAAAACAAGTATACTATTGCCGTCTCAAATTGAGACGGTTTTTATTAATATCATTATTAAAGAAAAAATATGATGAAGAAGATCAGCACACTATTGCTCGTTGCAATAGAAACAGCCGTGGCTTGTTTGGCTTTGCACTATTTGCGCGAAGCACTACTACACAACCACCACCACGAGATCAATACGATCTTGCCTATTTTAATTGACATCGCTTTCCTTGCTGTCTTTGCAAGTTTTGGTGGACGTCTTGCGACTGTGTTTGGTATCGCCCCAATGGCTGGTAAAATTTTACTAGGTATTGTGGTTGGTCCAGCTTTAGTTGGTGTTATTGATCCGTATGCTAGTGGTGTAGAGATTGCTCGTCTAGCTGGTGTACTATTTATCTTATTTGAAGCTGGTCTTCATTTTGACATGGAACTTTTGAAAAAGAATATCGGTATTGCTACTCTAGTAGCTATCGGTGGTGTACTTGTTCCACTTGTCACTTTTACAGCTCTTGGTTTTTATATCATGCATTTGCCACTAATGGCAGCTATTTTCCTTGGTGGTGTATTTACTGCTACTTCCGTTGGCTTATCAGTAGAAGCTCTAAAAGCAGCAGGAAAATTAAGTACCAACATGGGTAACAGAATTGTTGGTGCTGCTGTGATTGACGATATTTTAGGAGTACTTATCCTAACTGTACTTTCAAAGCTGTCACAAGGCCATTTAGAGGCTATGAGCCTAGTTTGGCTAGGTATATCAGTACTCGTTTTCTTTGCTGGTACTTACCTTATGTGGAGTATGGGTCTAGCTGATAAAATTGCTCAATATCTTGATAAACATTATACAGAAACAAGTACTGGTCCATATACAAGATTTTTCTTTGGAGCGGTCATCCTTGGTGGTGCTCTAGCCGCTGTAGTTGGCCTAGAACCAGTCCTTGGTGCTTTTGGTATTGGTGTTGTAATGTCCAAAGTTGATAACAAAATCAAACACGAAGTTTGGAACAAAATTGAAGGCTATATTCATATCTTTGTTGGTGGTTTCTTGGTATCAATTGGTACTATGCTTACTCGTGAAGCATTGATGAATCCAAAAGCTTGGATGTGGGCAATAGTTTTCACTATTCTTGGTCTGGCTGGTAAATATGTTGTTAAATATTTATTCAAAGATAGAAATGAAGGTCACCAAGTTGGTCTTGCTATGTCTATTCGTGGAGAAGTTGGACTAGTATTTGTAGCTGTAGCAATTTCTAATAATGTACTATCAGAAGAAGTTGCCGCCGCCGCTTTGCTAGGTGTAATTATGGTTACTGTAGTTGGTGCTATTCTATTTGAAAAAGCTGTAATGAAAGATACCGGAGTAAAACCAAAACCACTTGGAGAAGCGATCTAGTTCAATATACAAAATACACGTAATAAAATACAGCCTTGCAAGGGGTTGTATTTTTTAATTAACATTGTTACAATTATTATATATTTATCTTTAATTAAAAAAATATGGGAGATTTAAGACCTGGGGGAGATTCAAGATTTGGAGAAGATTTGGCACGAGCCACAGCCGAGAATAAAAAGAGTGAGGGACTTAATAATTTGGGGGAAGCCATTACTTTGGAAGCAAAATATCAAATGATTTTAGAAGCTTTTGATACAGAAAACTTTCAAACAGTGGATTCATTTCACTTAGATAGTCTTTGTACTAAATTTGATACTGATATGTTGGCTGGTGGTTTCCAGAAAGGTAGTAATCGTTATGGTTATGAATCTTGGACCTCACTTTCTGAGGAAATTGGAGTAATGAATTCAAAAGAAAAATTTTTAAAAATTATGAAAGGTATGGATGATATTAAAGAACAAATATCAGAGCAAGATAACCTTGATGATGAAGGAAAGAGTAGAATGATAAAATATATAGATAATTTTATAAAATTCGTAATGGACAGAATGGTAGACAAAATTGAAACAACTGAAGTAGAAAAATAAATTATATTAAAATCCAATAAACCATTTCTTTACGAAGTGGTTTTTTGTTTGCCAATAAATTATTTTTGTTATATATTAAATAAGGTACATTCACGCTCTTTGGAGCATCACGAGGAGGGATACATCATGTCCGAGACTAGCCAAGTTGTAGTGCGAGGGCTGATGCATGTCGGCAAGGAAGAGCCTTCGGAGGAGACTCTGAGAAAGGTTCGTTCCCAGGCGGCAGATATCATCGCGAGAGACCTTTCGAAACCGTTCGACAACTCCCAGCCTGAACCATGGCCGCTCTCACACACCCACACCTCAGCGGAAGAGAAGAACGTCGATGGCTAGACGAGTCCAACTCGACGTCACCTCTCTCGAAACCCGTAGTGCTCGACTCTGAGCTATTGAGAAACGCCCACCACCTAACATCGACACCGAACTTCGTCGCGCAATGGCAGATTGTCCCGCACTTCAGTTCGCGCGTCAACAACGTGGTGACTCCTACAGAGGAGGCATGCTTCCTTCCAACCCTGGCTTCCTGAAGAGGAAATCGTGAACGTTTCAATTCCGCTTGGAGCTCTTCTCGAGATCCAAGAATGGGATCGTGAACTAGAAGAAGCCCGTCGCACAGCCATGCAGGATCCGAAAAAGATCGCAGCAGCTCGAGAGATGATCTCCATTCACCGCGAAGCCCGTCGACTTGATGCTGGTCGCTGAGTCACACTCACCGCTCTTTCCTCACTACGGGTGAACACCTCACCCAATTCCAAAAAACTATCTTGAAAAAGATGGTTTTTTGTTTATCAAAATGATATAATTTTTTCTACAGTCCAATATCTAATTTACTTAATAACATAAACTTTATGCCCCCTACCTGCAGTTCGATCCTAGTCCGTTGTATAGACTTTCGCCTTACTTCCTCTATAAATAAATGGCTGGAAGAAAACAATCTAATGGATGGCTGTGATATTATTTCTGTCGCTGGCATTTCCAAAGCCATTGCTCTAGATTCTAACAGCGAAGACGCTAAATACATTCTAAGTCAGATAAAAATTTCTCATGATTTGCACGAAAGTAAAACACTTTATCTCATTCATCACACAGATTGTGGGTCTTATGGTGGTCACAGTGCTTTTACTGATCTAGAAACAGAAAAGAAAATCTACCTAGATCACATGAATAAAGCCAAAGAAATTATTAATGAACAGATTCCTGGTCTAGAAGTAAAATTTGTTCTAGCTGATATGAAAAGTGATACTGAAATTGAGTTTATTAATTTATAACAAAAAACCCAATATCTACATAAATAAACATTGGGAATTGCGCAGAGAGTTCTGCGCTAGGGATCTTCGTGGAGGTCTAGTGGTACACCTGTGGGGTTGAAGGTGGAGCCAACAGGATCATAATAATGTGAAGGCCAAGGTGAGAGTCTGGAACGCCAATTGTTAAGTTCAGCAAGTGCCTTTCCTACGAGTTGCCGAGTCATCTGAAGATGACGTTCAAATCGCAATTGGGAGGATGCCTGATCAAGCGTAAGTTCGACACCTTGTTTGGCCAGTGGATCTAGTGATGTTTCCGACACAAACTTCGGGGCCGTGTTTTTGGAGACCTTCATCGATATATCCCTTTCCTCCTTATGAAAGGAGCAATCTTGTTTAACTTCAGTATACTCCTAGGGTTTTATTTTATCAAATAAGTTGCTATACTACTTATCGGCTAATAAACTAATTTAATTTTTAAACAAAATACTATGGAATGTGAAAAATGTGGAGTAGAACTCAACGAAAAAAATCTTTGTTGTGAGGGTGGCACTTGTTGTAAGGCTTGTAAACCAGACTGCAAAGAAGATGATTGTAATGACGAATGCAAAGATTGTGGTTGTGGAAAGTAATCTAATTCTACAAAAAGAATGAAGCCGGGTACCCATGTGGGTCCCGGCTTTTATTTTCGACAGGCGCGCCTCCCACGCGACTTCGTTTATTCAAGGTTCTACTTGTGTTTCTTCCCACCACAAGAACCATTTTCTGGGGGTGGAGTTTGAAAAGCGAGACCGCTAATCGCCGCCCCCAGATTTCTGGATTCCTCTTCCACCCTTTGAGCCTGGAGAGTGTCATAAAGCTCTTCGCGATGTACAGACAACTCCCTGGGAGCCTGAATACCTATCTTGACCTGTCCACCACGTACTTCGCGCACATCGATGATGATATCATCACCGATTCGGATCCTTTGTCCAACACGTCTTGTGAGAATCAGCATGCCTACCTCCTTGTGGGCACTGTGGTTATAGTTCAGACGAATCCTACCATATTTGATATAGGAAATCAAGACTATTATCTTATCCACACTTGACTTATATCATACAAAATAGGTATTATATAGTTAAGTTTTATTCTTAACTAGAAACATATGTTGAGAACAAAACATACTTGTTCCTGTTGTGGTGGGGGATGCGGCTAAATACCGCAGTAGGAGGGATCTTCATCACACATAACATGTTTTCACGGAAAGAAAACAGAGCTCTGTAAAAGCCTGTTTTCTTTTTGGATAAATAGTGCTAGAATATATTCAAATATGCCAAAATATAACCTTAATAAATCCCAAAAAGAAGCCGTTGAATATATCGACGGACCTCTTTTGATTGTGGCAGGAGCTGGTACTGGTAAGACAACTGTGATTACTCAAAAAATAAACAGTCTGATTGAAAATAAAAAAGCTACCCCAGAAGAAATCCTGGCACTTACTTTTACAGACAAGGCTGCGGGCGAAATGGAAGAACGGGTGGACGAAATGCTTGAAACTGGTTATGTTGATCTACAAATATCTACTTTTCATAAGTTTTGCCAAAGAATATTAGAAGACTACGGACATGAGATTGGTTTACCAAATAGATTCAAACTTTTGTCACAGACTGATGCTTGGCTTTTACTACGTGAAAATATTTATGATTTCAATCTAGATTATTATAGACCATTAGGAAATCCGACTAGCCAAATTCATAATCTGCTATCACATTTTTCCAAATGCAAAGACGAGCTTATAACTACACAAGAATATCTTGATTATGTAGAAGGTTTAATTCTTGATAAAGACGAGGCTGAACTAAAAGAAAAAAACAGACTGGTAGAGCTTGCCAATGCTTATCACACTTACAATCAACTACTTCTAAAAAATGACGCACTGGACTTTGGTGATCTTATTTTTTACACTGTAAAACTTTTACAAGACAGGCCAAATATTTTAAAGAGTATTCAAGAACGTTTCAAATTTATTCTAGTAGATGAGTTTCAAGATGTAAACTGGTCACAATATGAATTGATTAAATTATTGTCCACCAATCCTGAGCGAAGTGAGTCTGATAAGACGAAAGGAGTCGAAGGATCCCGTGCTTTAGTGCACGAACAACGGGATTCTTCGCCTACGGCTCAGAATGGGATACAACTAACAGTGGTAGGGGATGATGACCAGAGTATCTATAGTTTTCGTGGTAGCAATGTCAGTATTATCATGCGTTTCAAAGAAGATTTTAAAAAAGCCAAAGAAATTGTCCTGACAGAAAACTACCGCTCTGCAAAAGAAATTCTTGATTTAGCTTATAGCTCAATTCAAAACAATAATCCTGATAGATTAGAAGTAAAACTTAATATAGACAAAAGATTGAAAGCAAAATATAATCCTGAACACAGTGAAGGATCCCGTAGCTCGGATAGAAAACAACGGGATCCTTCGACTGCGAACTCACTGCGTTCGTCCTCCGCTCAGGATGGGGTAATAAATCACTTGCACTACGATACACTAGATAATGAAGTAAGTGGAGTAATGAAAAAAATTGCTGAAATTAAAAAAAGTGAAGACGCCAGCTGGGATGATTTTGCTATTCTTGTTCGCGCCAACAGCCATGTAGAGCCTTTTGTAAATGCCCTGGAAAATTATGGTATTCCTTATGAATATCTGGCTTCTTCTGGGCTATACAGACAACCAGTTGTCATAGACGCAGTCAGCTTTTTAAACATTTTAGAACACATTCACAATGATCGTGCTGTTTACAGACTACTACGAATGCCTTTTCTTGATTTCAAAGAAAACGATCTACAAAAACTAACTGCCAGTGCCAAGAAAAAATCTATTCCATATTATGAAGCTCTAAAACGTGCTCGTGAATTTTACTTGTCACCTGCAGGAATCCAAATTGCAGAGAAAATAATTGGTCTAATTCATGCTGGAATGAAATCTTCTCGCTATGAAAAACCAACTGCCATTTTGTATGATTTTTTGGAAAACAGTGGCTACCTAGAATACCTAACTCGTGAAGAAGGGCAGGGGAACAGAGAAGTAGTAAGGCAAATTTATCATTTGAAACAATTTTTTGATTTGATAAAACAATATGAAGAAGCCATTCCGGGTGCACATGTGACTGGTTTTGTAGAACATTACAACTATATTATAGAATCAGGTGACGGTGGAAAAATGTACCAACCAACAGACACACCTGACTCAGTAAATATTATCACAGTTCACTCTGCCAAAGGTTTGGAATATAAATATGTTTTTGTAGTAAATTGTGTAGAGGAAAGACTACCAACTAGAAAAAAGAGTGCTGGTATAGAAATTCCTAGTGAGCTTATAAAAGAAAAACTTCCAGAAGGAGATTTTCATTATCAAGAGGAAAGACGACTATTTTATGTAGCTGTGACCCGTGCTAAAGAAAAATTATTCCTGACTAGTGCAGAAAACTACGGTGGTTCTAGAAAAAAGAAACTGTCTAGATTTTTGGCTGAGCTAGATTTTAAAACAGACTCTGTCAGTAAAAAAGAGGGAAGTAAGACTGACACACTCCCTAGTAAATCACAGACAAAAGAATTAGCGGAAGGTGAAATTGAATACACCCCACCAACAAAATTTTCTTTTTCACAGATTAATGCTTATCAACGCTGTCCTTACCAATACAAATTAATGCATGTTTTGAAAATCCCGATGAAAGGTAGTGCTAGTTTTAGTTTTGGAAATACCATTCACAATACTTTGCAAAAATTTTATGAAAACGTACAAGAGCTAAATAATGCCAAACAAGAATCTTTATTTAGCACTCCAACAAAGATAGAAAAAAAAGAAGGGAAAGTGTTAGTACCTACATTAGAAAAACTACTCAAAATCTATGAAAGTAAATGGATAACAGATTGGTACAAAAGCCAGAAACAACGAGAAAGCTATTTTGCCAAAGGCAAAGATTTATTAAAAGTTTTTTATTCCTCACAAGAAGACAATTGGACTATCCCAGTTTCACTTGAAGGTTTTTTCAAGATTAAAGTTGGAGATTATTTAATAAACGGACGAATTGATAGAATTGATCAGCTAGAAGATGGCAGTCTAGAAATTATTGATTATAAAACTGGCAAAGCCAAAGAAAAACTTTCTACTGACGACAGACAACAACTTCTAATTTACCAGATTGCTGCCAAGACCCTACCAGAATACAGAAATGTTGGTGAGGTCAGCAAACTAACATTTTACTATGTAAATAATGATCTCAGAAATTCTTTCGTAGGCAAAGATAAAGACATAGAAAAACTCCAAGAAAAATTAATTAAAACCATAGAAGAAATAAGAAAAGGAAATTTCAAAGCCAAACCAAATAAACATATTTGTGCTTATTGTGATTTCAAAGAGATTTGTGAATTTAGACAACTTTAATAATTTAAAATATATATGATCATAGCAATTTATACAATATTACTCATCGTTTATATTCTCTTAGCTATCTACCTTCTCTATACTTTCTACGGTATGATAGTGGCAGCTCCTTTTGTGCCAACATCTAAGAAAAATGTAAAAATAATGATAGATATGGTAAAACCACAAGCAAATGAAACTTTGTTTGATCTTGGTTCTGGTGACGGTAGAATATTACACCTGGCTGCAAAATCTGGCTGCAAATGTATTGGTATAGAAATAAACCCCATCCTTTATCACTGGAGCAGACTCACAACTAAACTAAAAAGACTAAAAAATGTAGAAATCAGACGCAAAAATCTCTGGAAAACTGATTTGTCCAGTGTTAATATTCTCACACTTTTCTTTATTGCTGGTAAGATGGATAAACTTCATAAAAAAATACTATCTGAAATGAAGCCGGGAAGTAGAATAGTCTCACATGGTTTCAAATTCCCCAATTGGCAATATAGTGAGAAAAGTGGTAAGATATATCTGTACCAAGTACCTCATTCCGAATCCTGAAAGAGGTGAGAAATCCCTTTACAAGTCATGAACGACGCATTAAAATAAATTTTATTTGACATAACTCATTGTGCATTAGAAAGAGATACCTCGCTTCACTCGGTATTAATAAAAGTATGACTTTTTCCCCCCTAGACAATTCAAAACAATCCACACTCAAAAAAGACGAGAAATTTCTTGGTGTTGCAGAAACTTGTCTGAATGAAATTTTTAAACCAGAAGTTGCTGAAAAAATCAGACCACTTTTCCTAAAAAATCGCACTTTGACGCTATCTTGTGCTAATTCGGAAATTGCCGGTGAAGTAAGGGAAAAACAAGACAAAATAGTTATCAAAATGAATGAAAAACTAGGCACAAAAGAGGTGGATAGAGTACGATATCTTCTATAAAACTGGTATTGATAAAAAACTCTAAATATACTACAATAGAATAGCCTCAAATGGGCTATTTTATAAACTCTGACAACAAATAAATATGACCCTAAAACAATACCTAACAATCATGATTTTAGGCACCCTACTATGCTGGATAGCTTGGGGTATGGTACTAATAAACATTGATCCATTTTCTGATTCTGGAATAGGTTTTGCCTTTTTTTATGTCAGTTTATTCTTTGGTCTAATAGGCACTGTGTCTATTTTTTCATTGCTCTTGCGTAAATTATTTAGCCGAGTTGATCTCCCCATGTACCGCTATGTCCAAAAAAGTTTTCGCGATTCATTATTTTTTGGTGTCCTACTGATTTTACTACTATACTTACAAGGTGAAAATTATCTTCGTTGGTGGAACGGGGGAGTCCTAGTAGGAGGTTTAATATTATATTTATCATTTATCTGGTCTACTAAAAAAGAAAT
>Ga0075122_10000462_pt1 | contig 32499 bp, 35 predicted proteins | sample AntAceMetag02UKB_FD_69790 | JGI IMG/M metagenome (GOLD analysis project Ga0075122, IMG submission 69790) | Saline lake microbial communities from Ace Lake, Antarctica - Antarctic Ace Lake Metagenome 02UKB | ecosystem: Environmental > Aquatic > Non-marine Saline and Alkaline > Saline | place...
TAGCTGGAAAAGGTATTGCGGGGATTAAGGGTGGAGGTAAATGGGCTGGTAGAAAGTTTTCTGGTTATGGAGCTGTAGCTGATACTTTAAGTAAATATAGTTCAATGAGAAAGTCTGCCAAGGATCAAAAAGCGACCCTAAGAGCAGAAAGTTTAGCTGGTGGGATTGGCGCAGTTAAACAAAAATTTGGAAAAGGTTTAAGCAAAGCAGGAGGTGGTATTAAAACTGCTTTTCAGCTAAATAGAGGTAAAAATAAAGCAAATAGACTAAGAGAAGAAGTGAAAAAGGATAAGAATGAATTAGATGAAAGTAAAGATAAAACAAAAGAATTTAAAACTGCTATTAAAGGTAAAAAAGATTTTACAAAAGATGGAACAAAATATTCATATAGTAATATTGCAAATAAATGGGAGGCTCGTAAGGCAGGACATACGACGAGATCTATTACAGAAGCAGAAGCTAAACAAGAATTAGATGATGATATTAAATCTCAAGAATCTAGTATTACTAATAAAAAAGTAGAAATAAAGGAAGCTGAAGATAGACAAAAACTGACAGATAGAAGAACAAAAATAGGTCTTGGGGTAGCTGGCGCAGGATTAGGGTTAGCTACAGGAGGATTAGGACTAGTAGGTTTGGGATTGGCAGCAGCTGGAGGAGTGGCTGGAGGTCTTGGTGTACCTAAAGTAGCTAAAGGAATAAAAGATGCGGGTAAGACTGACTTAGGATTAGCTTCTAATTATAGAGCTAAGCAAATTAATGATGAGAAAGATAAGATAAAATTAGAAAGTGATGATCAAGTTTTAGCTACAATGGATGATGCCTCTCAAGATGCGTTTACTAGATCAGCTGCAGCTATGGAAGCAATGAGTAGAAAACTTTTAGATTTAGAAGGCGCTAAAGAAAAAACTGAATATATCAAAAAAAATATGGGAGGTGAGACAACAGACAAGAATGGAAATAAAAATTGGAAAGACAAGCGTATTGGTGGACAAGTAGACGCTATTTTAGAAAAAAATTATACTGGAGCTACTAATACATTTGATGGTTTAGATAAAGATACAAATAAACAAAGAACTGTTAGGGATAGATATGAAAACGGTACCTATACCATGAAAGACATGGACACTAAGTCATTAGATGCAAGCATTGATCAGTTAGCTGACGGTATGAAAACTGGTACTTTTACCAAGCAATTTAAAGATTTAAATGATAATAAAAAAGATTCCATCAAGCAATCTCTTAAAAAATCAGGTACTAAAAAAGCTAAAGAAAAATTGGCGCATGTTACTAATATTGATGAGGCTTTTGATAATAATGCGGATAAAGCAAGTTTTGTAAGCAGTTTAAGTGTTAAACAAATTCAAGATGTTGTACAAGAAGGTGATAAAGATAAAGTTGAAGCACTAAAGCAATTTGTTAGTAAAGATGCGTCTAAATTTTCTGATGCAGTGCAAAAGCAAGTTACTGGTGCTACTGGAGTTGGAAAAGAAATAAAATCAGCATTTGAAATTGCTTAAAAATATTAAATTAAAATAAATGGATAGACCACAACAATTTTTTATTAAACTTGATGAACTTCCTGAAGAAGCCCAGTTTTATTATGGCTCGCCGGTTTTTAGTGATTTTATAACCGAAGTAAGCAATAAACATGGCATTGAAAGAGATTTACTAATAGATTTAATGAATGGCGCGGTTATAGAAAATTTTGATCTTGTTAATTTGGAAATGAATATTCAAAATAATTTGAAGATAAATAAAGATCAGATAAATCAAGTTATGATAGATATTTTAGGAATTATGCTTTTGCCGATTGATGAATATTTAGAGCAAATTGATATTAAGGGTGAATTAAAAAATAAGAGTGTAGATATACAACAATATCAAAAGTATGTTAATAGATTTTATGATGCTCTAGAAGATGAAAATTTTAATTCCCTGGGAGAATTATTAGATTTGCATGATTTATTAGTTGATCCTGAAGAAGAAAAGGGAGAGGCTATAGATTTAATTCAAAATAATTTAGCTCATATTTTAAGTAAAGGAACAGTAGGGGCGGTGGCGAACTTAAATGCAGGATTAATTTATTTATTATTTAAGAAGAAAGAATTTAAAGATGAGATAAATAAAATCCTACTCGCCAACCAAGAAAAGTTAACGCATCAGATTTTTAGTTTAGATGGCAAAACAACTAGACCGACTATTCAAAATTGGTTAAAAGATTTTATTAAGCAACATGGGGGAGAAATGTTTGATAATATTAAGTTGTCACAATATTTAAGTAATTCATCAAATGTGAAGAATTTGGATGAAGTTGAAAAACAATTAGTGCGAAAGTTGTTGATGTTGTATCGCAATTTAAAATTTTTCCCTGATAGCATGCCGAATGATACTGGCGAAGGATGGGAGATAATACCTATTAGTCAGGAAGAAGGCACCCTCCCGACTACGCGGGCGGGCAAGGAAAGTAAAAAAGATGGTTTTAAAATAACGCCATTGCAGGAATTGGAAATTTTAGCTAAACAATATCCAAAGGGAAGTTTAGAGCATCGTGCTATAATGGAAGAGATAAAGAAGTTAGAAAGTCAAAAGTCAAAAAGTTGAAAAGTCAAAAGCACGCCGACTATAATTTAATATTATGTTAGCTATTATAGAAGATAGTATTAAAAATAAAATATATATTATTAGAGATCAGAAGGTAATGATTGATCGTGATTTAGCAATGCTTTACGGAGTGGAGACAAAAAGATTAGTTGAACAAGTAAAAAGAAATAAAACACGTTTTCCAGAAGATTTTATGTTTCAGCTTTCAAAAGCAGAATTTGAAAACTTGAAGTCGCAAATTGCGACATCAAGTTGGGGTGGTGCTCGCAAAATACCACACGCATTTACCGAACAAGGAGTTGCAATGTTGTCTAGTGTTTTAAGTAGTGAAAAGGCAGTTCAGGTAAATATTACTATCATGAGAGTATTTATTAAAGCTAAAGAAATAGGATATAATTATAAAAAGTTAGCAGAAAAAATAACAAAAATTGAAGAAGGACATGGTAAACATAATAAACAAATTCAAGAGATTTTTAATACTTTAAAATCTTTAATAAAATTAGATATTAATAAAAAAAGTAAAGAAATTGGTTTTAAAGTAAATAAATAATAAAATTATTTAATGCATTAGATTATGTTTGACTACCTAAGTAAATTTCAAAATTTATCCAAAGAATTGCAGACAGTAGTATCGTCGCCAAAAGCGACGCAAGTTGTTGATGGCTTGGAAGCAAAATATGGGGTGGATTTAGCGTCTACGGTAATTAGGATAATGATTAAAGACATTCCTTGGCCAGGAGTGGTTGATTTTTTGGTGCGCGAACATAATTTAACCCCAGCCAAAGCACAAGAATTACAACGAGAATTATTAGCTAATTTATTTTTTAATACTAAAGAACATTTGGGAATTCAAGTAGAACCAGGTGGAGTAGCTAAAATAAATAATAAACCAGCGCCTCAGAATCTACCAACTGAAAATAATCAAAATAAAGTTGATAATTTAGATGAAGTTGCTTTATTAGCAGGCATTAAAACAGCTGAAGAAAAAACAAGATTAGAAAGTATAGTCGCTATTTTTAAAAAAGGAGTTAGAGATTCAATTGGTACTATTGATGCTTTAATAAAACCATTTGCTAACGGTGGATTAAGTTTAAATAAAGAACAGGCCGAGAAAGTAGTTAATTTAATTTCCGGTATTACTAAAAAAGAACCAGTAGCTCCAAAAATGAATAAACCAAAAACTCCTTTGGAAAAATTAGATTATGTACAAGATGCAGATTATGATTTAGGAGCTTTAGCCAAGAAAGTAGGCAAATCAAAAACATTTTCTAAAGAAGAATTAAAACATGAACTTGCACCACCACCTCCAGTTGTTACTCAAAAACAACCTGCTAAAAATTTAACTCAAATAAAAAATAGTTTTACAAAAATAAAAGATAAATTTGTTAAAAAGAAAGATAATAATATTAAACAGAGTTTTTTAGAAGAGCCAGTTATTCATGAGAATAAAAATTCAGTTCAAGCAAAAGTAGAATTAAAAACAACAGCAGTAAAAAATGAAAAGCCTGCCATCTCAAATGATGTAGATATTAATAAACAAGATGCAAGAAATAAAACAAACGAAATAAGTCGTCCAATAGTGGAACGAACTGACCCAACTAAACCGCAAGTTAATGATATTATTAAACCAACAACAAGGCGAATTCAAGGACCAGTAGAAGAGTTAGCTAATATGGATTTGATAAATTTTAATCGAATTGGTGATGATCCACAAATGATTATTAATACAATCAAAAGTAAAATTGATTTGTTGGAACAAGAAAGTTATACTAAAAGACAACAAGGAATAAATGCTTGGCGACGCAGTCCGGTTTATACCATGTATCTTTCTTTAGGAGAGCAAAGTATTCATGAAGGAAAACCGATAGAAACGATAATTAAAGAAAAGATTGATCAAGGAAAGATGATTTTAACCTACAAACAATTTCAGACAATTGGGGAATTAAATGGGAAGTTGAAAGTTTAATTAGTATATTAGAATCGAAACCATGCAACAATTTACCGTACCACAATTTATTGATGTTGAAGATAAAATTATCGGACCAATCACAGTCCGTCAGTTTGTAATTATGTTAGCCTGGGGTACTTTATCCGCAGTACTTTATCGAATGTTTGATACTAGCTTATTTGTAACTTTATCAATAATTTTATTTGTAATATTTGGTATTTTTGCTTTTTTTAAAGTTAATGGTATGCCATTTCATTTTTTCATTTTAAATATTGGCCAAACATTAAAAAAACCAAGAATTAGAATTTGGAATAATCAGCTTAGTAAAACTAAAATAGAATTAGAAGGCATTCAATTTGAAGAAGTAAAAAAAGATATTAAAGCACCTAAAAAGCAATCATATTCTAAATCAAGATTAGCTGAACTATCTTTAGTGGTTGATACTGGCGGAACTTATCAAGGTGGTGATAAGCAAGTTGAATTATTAAAAGAAGAGCATGCACGTAGTAAGAATAATTTACTTTAAATAATGAATTCATATTAAGTTTTTTTAAAATTCATTTTAATATTAATAAAGAATAGACTATACAAACACACTTTGTTCTCCTACAAAATACAAATTTTTACGAATATACGAATATTTAATAAACAAAATTTGTATATTCGTAAAAATTTGTACTTCGTAGGAAAAAGAATTAAGTCTAAATCTATTATTTATTATTATTTAACATTAGTTTAAATTTAGAATAAACTTATAATAACTTCAAATTTAGAATGCCCAAGAAAAATAAATTAGCCAAAGGAAAAATTACTAGCACTACTCAGAAATATCTTGATATAACAGAAATTCGCGATAATGTAATTGTCATGAAAGACGGAACTCTTCGTTCTATTCTTTTGGTATCTAGTTTAAATTTTGCTTTAAAATCAGAAGATGAACAAAATGCAATTATTAGTTCTTACGTTGGCTTTTTAAATAATTTAGAAAATCCTTTACAGATTGTTATTCAATCACGTGAATTTAAGATTGATCCTTATTTAGAAGAATTAGAAAAAATACAGCGAGTACAAACCAACGAATTGTTACGAGTACAAACCGCAGATTATTTAAGTTTTATTAAAGAATTAATTTCTTTAGGTAAAATTATGAATAAACGATTTTATATAGTAGTTTCTTACAATCCTTTATCCAATAAAAGAAAGAATTTTTTAACACGAGTGACCGAAGCTTTTAAACCAGCTACTTTAATTAGATTAAAAGAAGAAAGATTTCAAAAACGTAGAGAAGAATTAGAGATGCGCGTTAATTCTGCCATGAGCGGTTTACAAGGAATGGGTTTAAAAAGTGTTGTGTTGGATACCCAAGGAATTGTAGAAGTTTTATATAATACCTATAACCCAACAACATCATCTAGTGAAAAAATGGGAGATGTAAAGAAGATGAGAGTAAATTAAATTGTTTTATTGTTAAATTGTTAAATTGTTACGCAACGCTACTTAAAATCGTTGCGTAACAATTTAACAATATATCAATTTAACAATAGATTATTTTATATCTAATAATTTTAAAGTTAATTTAAACTTACAAATAAGCAATCAATAACATATTACTAAACTATGATTGATCCAAGTCAAGTAAAAAAACAAGAACAAGCAATAGCTCAAGCACAGACTCAGCAAGCTCAACAACAAGTTGTTAAAGAGCAAAAGTCAAAAGAGCAAGTGCAGGAAGTTATCTCCGAAGAAAAAGCTTTTAGACGGGGAGAGGTTTCTATTCGTGATATTATTGCGCCAGCGGCTTTGGAAGTAAAGCCAAGCTTTATTAAATTAGGCGACAAATTTGTGCGTACTATGTTTGTAATTAATTATCCTCGCTATTTGAGCGTGGGTTGGTTTGCGCCGATTATTAATCTAAATGAAACTTTTGATATTGCTATGTTTTTTTATCCAGTTAAGAGTCATGTTGTTTTAAAACAGTTGAAAAAGAAAGTAGGTAATTTAGAAGCGCAAATTATTAGTGATGCTGAAAAAGGAGCAGCTCGTGATCCTTTGCGAGAAACTGCCTTACGTGATGTAGAAGCATTGCGTGATTCTTTAACTCAAGGAACAGAGAAATTTTTTCAATTTGCTTTATACGTTAGTATTTATGCTGATGATGAAAAAGAAATGGATAAGATGACTGAAGTGATAGAAAATATTTTGGGTTCACGATTAATTTTTTCCAAAAAAGTTTTATATCAAGCTGAACAAGGATTTAATTCAACTTTGCCTTTGAATAATGATGAGTTAATGGTTACCTTTAATATGAATTCATCACCAATTGCTACTTCTTTCCCTTTTATTTCTTCTGATTTAACAACGGACAATGGAATTTTATACGGCATTAATCGTCATAATAATAGTTTAATTTTATTTGATCGCTTTTCTTTGCCCAATGCTAATAGTGTAGTATTTGCTACTTCTGGTGCAGGAAAAAGTTATGCTATCAAATTAGAAGTTTTGCGTAGCTTAATGATGGGCGTGGAAGTGATTATTATTGATCCTGAAAAAGAATATCAACATTTATGTGATGCGGTTGGTGGAACTTACATTAATATTTCTTTATCTAGTGATAATAAAATTAATCCATTTGATTTACCTCGCAAAATTAGCGATGATTCTAGACCAGAAGATATTATTAGAAGCTCAGTTATTACAATCAAGGGATTAATCAGATTAATGCTAGGAAAATTAAATACTGAAGAAGACTCTATTATTGACCGAGCATTATTAGAAACATACGCTAAAAAAGATATTACGGCTGACAGTGATTTAAGCAAAGCAGAGTCACCAATCATGGAAGATTTTCAAGATGTGCTAAGTGGTATGGAAGGAGCTGATGACTTATCTGAACGTTTGAAAAAATACACTAAAGGAACTTTTGCTGGTTTGTTAAATAAATATACTAATGTAGAAATGAATAATCAATTGGTTGTTTTTTCTGTACGTGATTTAGAAGATGAATTAAGACCAATGGCAATTTATACCATTGTAAATTATATTTGGAATGTGGTGCGAAGTGAAATGAAGAAAAGATTATTAATTATTGATGAGGCTTGGTGGTTAATGCAATATGAAGATAGTGCTAAATTTATTTATGCCTTAGTAAAGCGTTGTCGTAAATATTATTTAGGCGTCACTACAATTACTCAGGATGTTAATGATTTTTTAAATTCTCAATACGGACAAGCGATTGTTACTAATTCATCTTTGCAGTTATTAATGAAACAAGCTCCAGCCGCAGTGGATTTAGTGCAAAAAACTTTTGCCTTAACTGAAGGAGAAAAATTTTTATTACTAGAAAGTGGAGTTGGTGAAGGAATATTTTTTGCTGGTAATCGACATGCCGCTATCAAAATAGTAGCCTCCTATACAGAAGATCAATTAATTACTTCTGATCCACGACAATTATTAGAAATTGAACAAGCTAAAAAAGAATTTAAAGAGCAAATGGGAGAAGATGAGGCAGAAGGTGAAGAACCCGCTCAAGCTAGCGCTGATGCGGGCAAGGAAAAAGAGCCCGCTCAAGCTAATGCTGATGCGGGCAAGGAAAAAGAAGATGCTAGCCAAGTAACTCCTTCAGGAGATATTACTCAAGTTAAATCATAATTTAAATTAAAAAAATGCCTGAACTCATCACTTTGCCAGACGGCACTCAAAAATATATCAAAGGCGGGGATAACAAAAAATTAACATATTTTGGTATTGTTATTTTTGCTTTGGTTGTTTTGATATTTTTAGTTTATTTTATGTTTTTAGCTCCAGTAAAAGAGGAAGAAGTTGTAGTTAAACAGCAAGAAACAAAAGTAGTTCAACAACCAATTACTGAGAACATTGATCGTCCTAGGGCAGTTGTCACCCCACAAGCGACTACTGAGCGGGAATTAAAGCATTTAGCGTCTTCTTTTACCGAAAGATATGGTACTTACTCTAATCAATCAGGTAGTGAAAATATTCGAGATTTAAGCATATTTATGTCTAGTAATTTACAATCCAGATCTAATAATTACATTACCGAATCTATTTCTAAAAATAGCAACAATGATATTTATTATGGCATCACTACCAAAACCGTAGTAGTAGAAACAATCCAATTTAATATCAATAGCACTAGCGCAGAATTTTTAACTAAAACTCAACGCAAAGAATCATTTGGTACAGCTGGCAATGCTCGTAGCTTTCAACAAGATGCCACAATTAAAATGATTAAAGAAAGGGGAGTTTGGAAAGTAGATCAGATTAATTGGGATGAATAGCCCTCCCATTGTCATTTCGAAACGCAGTGAGAAATCTATAATAGTTACTTTATTGCGTTGATGTTAATATTACAGATTTCTCTCTTCATCCCGATGCGTCGGGATTGCGTTCGAAATGACAAAAAGATTGTATTAGAAATTATGAAATTATTGATTAGAAATTTAATTAACATCATTTTCCCCATAGAATGTTTAGGTTGCAAACAAGAAGGCGAGTGGTTATGTAAAGATTGCGCTAAAAAAATTCCAATAAATTCAGAAACATATTGCTTAAGTTGCAATCAAACAACTAATTTTGGTGAGTACTGTGAAAAATGTAAAATAAATTTTAAACTAAACGGAGTATTTATTGCCAGTGATTATAATAATGAGTTAGTTAAAAAATTAATCAAAACTTTAAAATATAGATTTGTGCCTGATGTTGGCAGGGAGCTATCCAAGCTCCTTATTTTTTTTCTGCAAAATCAGATTAATAAAGCGCAAGTTAGTCCACCTCCACAAGTTTTAAAAAACTTTTCAGAAACAATTATCATGCCAGTACCACTACATCAAAAAAGATTAAAGTGGCGTGGTTTTAATCAAGCAGAAAAATTAGGTTTGCCAGTAGCTGAACATTTTAATTTGTCAGTTGATACTACCAATTTACAAAGAGCTCGTCACACTAGTTCACAAGCGCAATTACACGCTGAACAAAGAAAGAGTAATTTATTAGATAGTTTTGTTTGGCAAGGAGAAAATTTACAAAATAAAAACATCATTCTAATTGATGATGTAGCGACAACCGGCTCTACTCTAGAAGAATGCGCTAAGATTTTAAAACCAGCTGGAGTAGGGGAAGTTTGGGGGTTGGTGGTGGCGCATGGATAACTATTTATCTATAAATGTTTTTTTAAAAAATATTTTAACTTTTTTCTTTAAATCATCATTTGATACTTTCAATTGTTTTTTTTCATTTTGCATAGCCACTATAATTGCAAGATTGTATATACCAAAATCTTTTGGTTCAAATCCTTCTAACTCGGCTAAAGAAAAATTACCAAATAAATTTTTTATTATCTCACGGTAATTTTCTTTTGATAAATTTGCAGCAATGAAACCATTTTTTTCTAAAAAAATAACAGTACTTACAACAGATAGTCTTTTATTTCCATTTGAAAAATAATGAGAATTTATGTTTATAAATAAATGTGATGCCTTATCAAATATATCAGGATAATATTCTGTTTTAGATCTATCTATTAAAGCAAAATATTTATCAATCGCATCTGTCTCTTTATCGTAATCAGGAATTTCTTTTTCATTTTCATAATTAAAACTTCTTATAATATTAACTATATTATTTAAATCTTCTGGTTCAATATATTTAATATAAGATTGTTTCTTGGTCATACATTATGTGCTACCAAGTTTTTTAATAACTTTACTATACCTTGTTTTAACAGAATTTGCTGCCGCCTTACTTTCGTAAGAGCCAATAATTTGCCCCTTCCTACCAGAAGAGGTTGTTTTTTGTCTAATTGCATAATATTTACCAGTAGATGGATTGTGAATTTTTTTTGGAGTCATTCTATTATTTTATCAAGTTTTTATTAGTCATAGTTTTTTAATATTAATTTTATTATACCAAAAAATCGCCAAATAGGCGACTTTTATTTTTAGTCTAGTATTAAATGCGGAGAGGGTGGGATTCGAACCCACGGGACCCGCGAAGGCCCGACAGTTTTCAAGACTGTTCCATTCGACCACTCTGGCACCTCTCCCGTTATTTTTATTTTGTGGACAATTTCTTTTTTATTTGTCTTCGACCTTGTCCAGTTTTGTAAAATAATTCTGTTTTTTGCGCTAATGTTTTTTCACAGTAGGCTTCATAATATAATAATTTCCAAGGCCTACCAAATTTTGTTGATTTTGTTTCACCATTATTATGCTCTTGCACTCTATTTCTTAAATCAATAGTACTGCCTACATATAAATTATCAGTTTTTTTACTTTTTAATATATAAACATAATACATATATTAGTTTTTCCGCTCATCTCGCTATGCTCGTGAGCGGACAAGCAAGACTGTTCCATTTTTATCCGCTCAATCGCGTAGCGATATGAGTGGACGACCACTCTGGTTTATCCGCCTTGGGCGGACACCTCTCCCATTTTTAAAAATAAAGACTTAGATTAAGCCTTTATTCTAAAATTTTATTTGTTATGGTATAATGATTATATAAATAAAAAGCGTTTAAGTCAAGTTTTATGCCTGAAATAAACCAAGAAGATATCATAATGAGCTGGGAAGTGTCAGAATATGATAAATATGAACGAAGTAAAAGATGGTATATTTATGCCTCAATTGTTTGTTTAGGCGTTCTAGTATACTCATTTTTTTCTAGTAACTTCTTATTTGCGGTAATTATTGTTTTAATTACCATTGTAGTTATTATGGATGATGCTCGTCAGCCAGATCAAGTTGGTTTCGCAATTATGGAAGAAGGAGTGGCTATTGGTAAAAAATTCATTGATTATGATGAATTAAAGAATTTTTCCATTATTTACAAACCAAGACAAGACGTAAAAAAGCTTTACTTTGAATTTAATAATGTTTTTCGCCCAAGATTGTCAATAAATATAGATGATGCCAACCCCTTGAAAATTCGTGATAATTTGCTAAACTATCTGCAAGAAGATTTAGAGCGTGATGGTGAGCCACTTTCTGAGGCGCTAGGTAAAACTTTCAAAATATAACAAAATTACAGCAAAGCTAATTCAGGGCTTTAAGCCCTGTTTTTAATTGCTCTCATCGTTCAACGGATAGGATGCAAGCTTGCGGAGCTTGAGATGCAGGTTCGATTCCTGCTGAGAGCACATAAATTAATAAAGTGAGATTTTTACCCTGTTGGATAACAGAGCCTGCTGAGAGCACATATGCAATTTATTCCAGTCAAAACTCGTGTAATGAATCCACCTCAGGATGACATTTACGATTTATTAGATAAAGATTTGCCTTCTCTCAAGGAGGGTGATGTTGTTTTTATTACTTCAAAAATTTTAGCTATTCATCAAGGGCGGTGCGTTAAATTTAAAGATGTGCCAGTCAAAGATGATTTGATAAAAAAAGAGGCAGAAGTTTTTATACCTAGAGAAGAATGTCCGGGTGAGCATGTAATTTTAACACTAAAAGAAAATACTTTGATTCCATCAGCTGGGATTGATGAAAGTAATAGTGGTAACTATTATACTTTTTGGCCAAAAAATTCTAATGAAGAAGCAAAAAAGATTTGCAATTATTTAAAGAAAAAATATCAGTTTGAAAAATTAGCAGTAATAATTACTGACAGTCATACTATTCCATTGCGATATGGAGTGCTAGGAATTTCAATTGGTTTTTTTGGTTTAGAACCTTTTAAAGATTACAAAGGTAAGCAGGATATTTTTGGTAGAAAATTAAAAATGACCAAAAGTAATATTGTTGATTCTTTAGCTAATATGGCTGTGCTATTAATGGGGGAAGGAGCAGAACAAATTCCCATAGTAATTGCTCGTAAAGTTGATGATATTAAATTTACCAATCGTCATACTTACAAAAAATTATTAATACCAATCAAGGAGGATATTTATTATCCATTATTAAAGAAATTTTATGAAAAAAGAATTTAAAATTCACTTATTGCTTGGTTTGTTTTGCGGGCTGTTAGTAGGAATGAATTTGCTAGGAGGCAAAATTACTTCGCTATTCGGAGTTTCGGTATCAGTAGCAATTTTTATGGCGCCTTTGACTTATTTAATTACTGATATAATAGAAGAGGTATATGGCCGAGAAGTGACTAAACAGTTTATTTATGTCGGAATTACTATGATTGTTATTATGTTTTTGTATACAGCGTTGTTTGTAATTTTAGAGCCACACGCACGTTATAGTTTTAACGAAGAATATAAGACAATTTTTGGTGCATCATTAAGAATGATGATTGGTAGTGTAATAGCATTCTTTTTAGCGCAGATGCACGATATTTGGGCGTTTAATTTTTGGAAAAAGAAAACTAATGGAAAAATGCTTTGGTTGCGCAATAATTTGTCTACTATTGTTTCGCAATTTATTGATAGCACGGTTTTTATGTTTGTCGCTTTTTATGCTTTAACTCCAAAATTCACGGTTGCTTTTATTTTTAGTTTAATTATTCCTTACTATTTATTTAAAGTTGCTTTTGCGGTTTTAGATACACCATTTGTTTATCTAGGAGTAAAGTGGCTTAAAAAATAAAACATGCCTGAGTTACCTGAGATAGAAACAATTAGAGCTGATTTATCTCGTAAAATTTTAAATAAAAAAATAACAGAAGTGGTAGTGAAAAAACCACGCTTAGTTAAAAGCGGGACAAGTAAGTTTAAGAAAATTTTAATAAATAATAAAATAACAAAAATTAATCGTCGAGGAAAATTAATAATTGCTGTTTTAAAATCAGGCAACTTTTTATTAATTCATTTGAAAATGACTGGACAGTTAATTTACCAAAAGAAAAATAAAATCACAGCTGGCGGTCACGGAGAATTAGATAACAAAAAATTGCCGAATAAATTTTCTCACATCATTTTTACTTTCAGTGATAACTCTCAATTATTTTTTAATGACATGCGACAGTTTGGTTATATGAAGATTGTGGATGAAAAAGAGTTAGATAAAATTTTAAATCAGTTTGGCATTGAACCCTTAGATAAAGATTTTAATTTAAAAACTTTTAAAAAAGTTTTACAAAACCGTAAAACAAATATTAAACAATTATTGTTAAATCAAAAGTTAATTGCTGGTATTGGTAATATTTATGCTGATGAAATTTGTTTTTACGCGAAAGTAAAACCTAGTCGTAAAGTTTTAACTTTAAATGAAGCAGAAATAAAAAAGTTGTACCAAGGCAGTAAACAGATTTTAAAAACAGCCATTAAAAAACGAGGCACTACTTTTAATAATTATCGTGATGCTGACGGTAAACAGGGGAGTTTCGTTAGTTTTTTGAAAGTATATGGACGAGCAGGAGAATTGTGTAAGAGATGTAAAAATGGTAAAATAAAAAAGATAAAACAAGGTGGTAGGGGAACGCATTATTGTCCTGACTGCCAAAATTAACCTTTTTGTCATTTCGAACGCAACGAAGTTAAGAGAGACCTGCCTGTCGGCAGACAGGAATCTATAATAGTTACTTTAGAGCGCTGATGTTAGTATTATAGATTTCTCACTGTGTTTCGAAATGACAAAACATGATAAATATATGCAACATACATTACCAAAATTACAATATCAATTAAATGCGCTTGAACCGCACATCAGCCAACAGACTTTAGAGTTTCATTACGGCAAACACTATCAGGCGTATGTTGATAATTTGAATAAATTAATTATAGGCACTGAATTTGCCAATGCAACTCTAGAAGAAATTATTAAAAAGACTGAACCCGCCCAAGCCGACGGCGAGGCGGGCAAGGGCGTAATTTTCAATAATGCGGCTCAAGTTTTTAACCATACTTTTTATTTTGAAAGTTTATCTCCCGAGGGAGGTTTAATTCCTAACGCAGGTGAAATTAGTGGAGAAATTTTAGAAGCGATAAATAAAAATTTTGAATCACTAGATAATTTTAAAACAGAATTTATTGAATCAGCTAAAACATTATTCGGTTCTGGTTGGGTCTGGTTGGTAAAAAAAGAAGATGGCAGTTTAAAAATTATTCAAACCAAGAATGCTGAGAATCCTTTACAACAAAATGCGCAACCGCTTTTAACAATTGATGTTTGGGAGCATGCTTATTATTTAGATTATAAAAATAAAAGACCAGATTATATTGAAGCATTTTTCAATATTATTAATTGGCAAAAAGTAAATGAACGTTTAATTTAATATTAAAATTGAGGAGAGGGAAAATGAAGAAAAATCAGCCAAGATTAAAGGCCAAATCAAAGGCCTTTTTTATTTTCAAAATTTTGTTAAACTATCTATATTATGAATTTAACCACTTCAGTAGAAAAAATAAATAAAATCGGTAAAGTGACGGCTAGAAAATTGAGTAAATTAGGCATAAAAAATGTTCAAGATTTACTAGAATATTATCCAGTTCGCTATGATGATTATACTCAAACTTTGCCAATTTCTGAGCTTAAACCTGGTATTAGTACTAATGTGCAGGGCATGGTTGAGTTTATTCAAAATAAACGCAGTTTTAAAACACGGATGATGATAACTGAAGGAATGATTAAAGATGCCACTGGGCAGATGAAAGTTATTTGGTTTAATCAGCCGTTTATTGGCCGAAGTTTAAAAGTAGGTGACATAGTTTCACTTTCTGGAAAAGTGGATAGTGATTTGGCTGGCTTGCAAATGAATTCACCAGAATATGAAAAAGTGCGAGGCAATCAATCTACTCACACCAAGGGTTTAGTTCCAGTCTATAGTTTAACTGCTGGATTAACTAATAAGCAGTTAAGATTTTTAATTAAATCAATAATTAAATTAAGCTCAGAATTTATTGATGCCTTACCAAAATTTGTTAAAGAAAAATATAATTTAATTGATTTTAGCCAAGCAATTTATAATATTCATTTTCCTCAGTCAGCTGAAGTTTTAGAACAAGCTAAGCGACGTTTAAAATTTAATGAATTATTTTTAATTCAATTAAAGTCACAAGTTCAAAAATTTAAAGTTAAAAATCAAAAAGCGGAAAAAATTAAATTTTATAAACAAGCAACTCAGGAGTTTGTAAATAATTTACCTTTTAAATTAACCAATGCTCAGAAAAAAGCATCATGGGAAATTTTACAAAATTTAGATTCAAGTCAGCCCATGTCTAGATTATTAGAAGGAGATGTGGGTTCTGGTAAAACAGTTACCGTGGCATTAGCCATGCTTAATACAGCTTTAAATAAAAAACAAAGCGCATTATTAGTGCCGACTGAGATTTTAGCATCACAGCATTTTGAAACATTAATTAAATTATTTAAAAATACTGATATTAAAATTGGGTTGTTTACGCGATCACAAAGACGCACAACCTTGCCTACCGGCAGGCAGGCACATAACATAAAACACATAACAAAAAAAGAAATTAATAATTTAATTAAAAAAGGTGAGATAGATATTTTGATTGGCACACACGCCATGATTCAAGAGGATGTAGAATTTAAAAATTTAGCATTGGCAATTATTGATGAGCAACATCGTTTTGGAGTAGAGCAAAGAAAAGTACTTAGAAAAAAATCTGGATCTAAAAAAACTATACCACATTTACTCTCTATGACAGCTACACCGATTCCACGTAGTTTAGCTCAAGTAGTATATGGTGATTTAGATTTATCAATTATTAATGAAATGCCCAAGGGGAGAAAAATTATTAAAACCTTTGTAGTGCCAGAAAGAAAAAGATTAGATTCATATACTTTTATTCGCAAAGAAATTGAAGCTGGCAGACAAGTGTTTGTGGTTTGCCCTTTAATTAAAGAATCAGATAAATTAGGCGTTAAGTCAGTGGAAGAAGAATATAAAAGATTAAACAATCAAATTTTTAAGGATTTAAAAATCGCCTATCTGCATGGTAAATTAAAAGCTAAAGAAAAAGAAGAAATCATGCAAGAATTTTTAGATAATAAAACTAAAATATTAATTTCCACTTCAGTAATTGAAGTTGGCGTGGACGTGCCTAATGCCACTATTATGATTATTGAAGGAGCGGAAAGATTTGGCATGGCACAATTACATCAGTTTCGTGGACGAGTTGGTCGTAGTGATATGCAATCATATTGTTTATTATTTCCTACTGATGAATTTAAATCAAAGGAACGATTAGAAACTCTGGCTGTTAGTAATGATGGTTTTAAATTAGCTGAAGCAGATTTAAAAATGCGTGGCCCAGGCGAGGTTTATGGCACGGCTCAGGCTGGATTCCCAGAATTTAAAATAGCCAGTCTTAATGATTATCAATTAATTAAAGAAACTAAAGAAGTGGCTGAGGAAATTGTTAAGCAGGGAATTGAAGAATACCCAGAATTAGTAGAGCAAATAAAGAAAAATGATGAGTGGATGGTGGGGTAGACTTGATTAATTTTTTTAAAAAAGTTATTATGTAAATAAGAAATAAGTTCGTTCGTTCCATTAAACTGGCGCGTTGTCAGAGAAAGGACGCTACTATGAATATATCAAGTTTATCACGTGTAGATCAAAGAAGTTTCCAAACAGCAATATCGGCACAAAGAAAAAATTGTCGCCAGAAACACAGTTTCACGAGAATTGAAGCCATTGAAAAGATCGAATAAGTCCGGGAATCGCCTGGGAAAATCGCACTTTTCAGTGTATGTTGGTAATCACCGAAGGTTAAGATATGGAGGAGACATTATGTGCATTCGAGCAGGTCCTAACGTAGCCTCATCGAACATCACTCAGGCCACAGTGGAAGGTCAAGAAGAAAACCGTCGCCAAGAAGAAAATGGTAACATCGATCGCTTCCAAGAAGATCAGCGTACAGGGTTCGTCGCCAAGCGAACCTTCTAACTCCATTCCGAGAGAAAGAAAGGTTTAAAACCCTGTAGATGAAGCCAAACAAAAGGGGCAACTCACATAACAAAGTGAGTTAGCCCCTTTTAAATTTGCTATTTTTAGCTTTTTTGCTATAATTAAAGAAGTTAAATTTAACCCTAAATCTTTATAGTATGAAAAAAATTCTTATAATTGAAGATGATACAGCTATTAGTAAGATGTATCAAACTAGTTTAAAAAATGATGGTTATGAAGTAGTTGCTGCCGATGATGGCGATGCTGGCTTAGAAATGGCCAAAAAAGAAAAGCCAGACTTAATTTTACTAGACATTATTTTACCAAAAATGGATGGTTTTGCTGTATTAGAAGGATTGAAAAAAGAAAGTGGAATTAAAAATATTCCAGTAATTATGCTTACTAATTTAGGACAAGAAGAGGACAAAGAACGAGGTAAAAAATTAGGAGCTAAAGATTATATTGTAAAAGCAGATTTTACACCCATGCAGGTAAGTGAAAAAATAAAAAAATATATTTAAGGAGTGGATCCCTGCTTTTGCAGGAATGACAATTAATCAATTAAGTAATCAAAGAATATGACACATCCAAAAGAAGAGCAAACATTAGTATTAGTAAAAGGAGACGGAGTACAGCGCGGTTTAGTTGGTGAAATTATCACTCGTTTTGAACGCGTTGGTTTAAAAATAAAAGCTATGAAAATGGTTTGGCCTAATAAAGATATTATTAATAAGCATTATGACCCAAATAATATTGAATGGTTAGAAGATGTAGGAACTAAAGCGCTAAAAGGGTATGAAAAAAAAGGAATCAAAGTTGATAAAACTCCGTTAGAAATTGGTCAGCATGTACAAAATAATTTATTAAAAATGCTTTCTGCTGGTCCAGTAGTAGCAATTGTTTTACAAGGCGCTCATGCAGTTGAAGTTGTTAGAAAATTAGTTGGTTCAACCGATCCATTATCATCTGCACCTGGAACTATTCGTGGTGATTATTCACTTGATTCATATACCATGAGTGATGGTGATGATCGGGCTATGCGTAATTTAATTCATGCTTCTGGCGAAGTTGATGAAGCTAAGAAAGAAATTGAAATTTGGTTTGACGAAACAGAACAACATGATTATACTTTACCTTACGATGAGGTGATTTATGAAAAAGATTGGGAGAAGAAACAAGCCCTATTAGATCAATAGGGTAAATACTATTAGATGAATAATTAATACATAATATAATATTAATATGAAAAAAGTTATAAAATGTTGTAACAAACCAATCGTTTTAATTGGTGCTTTAATTACTGCGATAGCTGTAGTTTTAGCCAAATTTTTCATGACTAAAGATAGTAAGGACGAAGAATAGTTGATAGCAATTAAATTTAGTTATATTTCAAAAAAATAAAGAGTGAAGTATTTTTTACCTCACTCTTTTTTATTCTAATTATTTACCATTTTTCAATTTTAGATAAAACGGCAAAGATAGAATAATTATTGCGCCAGATATTAACCAAGCAAATTGGATGTTAATATCATTAGCGATTTTACCAATCACTAGCAAGCCGATAAACGCTCCACCTTTGTTCATCATTGATTTGAACGAATCAATAGTTGCGCGTTGCGCTGGTGGTAGGCGTTGTTGCAAGTAAGTTTTTTCTATCGTAGTAAAACTACCACGTCCCATTTCATGGATTAAGAAAAATACTAAAATTGGCCAAAAGCTAATTAACCTACTGGCTAAAATTAAACCAGTCACCGTAATAGTATTGCTAACTAACAAAGCCAGCCAACTATATTTTACTTGCTTAATTAGATACCGTGACAATTCATTACCAACTAAAATACTCAAAGAAATTCCAGCAAAAATCCAGCCAAGTTGGCCTGGTTTAATACCAAAACTTTCTTGGAAGAAAATATTCCAATACATGTTTGGCGCTTGAAAGCTAATAAACAAAACAGAACTTAAAGCAATTAGCCAGAAAATTTGTTTTTCTTTAACACCAAATTTAACACTGTGTTGAATTACTTCTTTGAATGACTGCCACCAAGTTATTTCTTCTTTTTTTACAAAATATTCTTCTTTAATTGCAAAAGCAGAATAGATAGCTAAAATACTAATACTAATTGCACAAACTAACCAAGGCAAGGCTAAACTAATATTGCCGATATATCCGCCGATAATAACGCCAAATATAATGCCAATTTGGCGCAAGCGTTCACTTTTGCGAAAAATATCGTGCAAGTCAGTTTTGCTGTCATTATGATAGTTGAGCGAATCAACTGCCCAAGCATCCCAAGCTCCGCTGTTAAAGGTCATAGCAAAAGCACCGACAATTTCTGCTAGAATAAATATCCAAAAACTACTAGCAAAAAAGAAGATAAAATAGCTTAAAGCATAAAGAACATAAGATAAGACAAAGGAAAATTTTCGTCCCAGCGTATCAGCCAAAGCACCGGTTGGGATTTCCAGTACAAAACAAGAAATCATAAAAACTGCGTTAATAATACCCATTTGCAATAAACTCATTTCATGTGCTAACAAAAAAAGAGTGTAAGTGGCGAAAAAGAATGAATGTGAGAAATGAAATGCAAAACTCATTCCTAGATATTGTCGTAATATTTTTTTGTACATAATCTTTTCCTTTCTGTGGGATTATTCAGTGATAATCCCTTTTTTAGTTTGTCCAGACAGGAGCACAGGCTTATTACCTAATAAAAAACTCCCTCGACCTTTATCTGGCCAAGGGAGTTTTTGAGTAGATTTTGAGTATTTTTAACTATTTATAGGTATAAAATTACTATTATAACAAAAACCGCCTAGGTCAGATAAAGAGATGCCAGCTTGAGCTGTATTATAGCTCATAGCAAAACAATCCGGATTGATTGACCCGTTTTTATGAATTAATATGCGATTGTTGTTACGAAATATTTTCATATGTTTATATCATAAATGATTTTTAGAAATTTGTCAAGGATTATTAGTCAAAAGTCATAAAGTTTAAAGTCGCAAAGTCAAAAGTTAGAGTTAAAAGTTAATATTTTTGTTTTGACATTGTCTAAAAATTAAAGTATATTATTTTAATAGCCAAAATGACTATTTTGTTTCTTTGATAATAAAATAAAAAAAATTAGAAAGGAAGTGTATCATGAAATCTACAAACTGGACATTACTCATTAAATCTATCAAATGGATATTACTCATTGTCTTGTTAATAATACCGTTTATAGTACCGTTTATTGGAGAATATATTGATTCATCTGTTGCTAAGGAACAATCTTTTGATGATGTTGGTGATTTTTTTGGGGTAGGTATTATGGCTCTTTTTTTAGGAGTAATAGGTCTATACCTTTCTTTTACTCAAACTGATCGTAAACAAGCAGAAGAAGAACGTGAAAAACTCATCACTGAATTGCAAATAGCTTTGGCAAAAGTCAAACAGCTGGAAGACTTTTTACCTATCTGTTCACATTGCAAGAAGATTAGGGATAAAGAGGGCCGTTGGTATCAGCTGGAAAGGTACATCACAGATCATTCTAATACTGAATTTAGCCACGGTATTCGCCCTGATTGCGTGAAAAGGCATTATCCTGATTTCAATCAAGATAAGTGAATTGTTTCTTAGTTAGTTTTTATTTTAATTATAAAAGCCGAGCACAAAAAAAATGTGTCTCGGCTTTATTTTTTTTATTTATTCCATATCATATTCATCAATAATTTCTGCTCCGATAATTTCTTCTATTACATCTTCAATTGTTACAATCCCAGACATTTTTTTATTTTCATCTACTACTATAAACAAATGATTGCGAGATTTTTTAAAATCATTTAATAAATCATCTAAAGTTTCTTCTAAATAAGTGGTAATTACTTTTTTGCGAGCCATCTCACCAATAGTTTTATTTTTTAGATCTTTATGTTTAAAAGGAAGTAAATCTTTTACATATAAAAGACCAATAATGTTATTTTTACTATTTTTATAAACTGGAATACGAGAATGACCAGAGTTGCTAATTTGAATTATGTTTTTTTCATCCAATTTTTTATCATGCTTTAATATAATCATTTTTTCTTTAGGAGTCATTATATTTTTTACTTTTTTTTCTGAAAAGGATAAAGCTCCTTTCATAATTCTTTTTTCATCTGAATCAATATTACTTTCATCTGAATTTACATGTTGTTCAATTATTTTGGCTATTTCTTTTTTAGAATAAATTGTCGCCATTTCTTCACCTAATGTTTTGTCTAAAATCCAAGCTATTGGTTTACAGATAGGATATAAAATAAAAATAAAAATTTTAACTAGCCAAGTAAATTTTGCACCTAAGATTAAAGCATAACGAGAAAAAGCAGCTTGAGGAGTAATTTCTCCAAAAATAACTATCAAAGAAGTGGCCATTAAAACAGCTGTAAAACCAGAAGCAATTGAACCAAGAAAAATAGACAAGACAGAATTAACTACCACATTACCAATTAATAAAGTGCATAATAATAAATTACCGTTTTTACGTACACTATATATTTTTTGTGCTCGTTTATCTCCTAGTTTTGCTTTTCTCTCTACGTCATCCTTATTTAAACTAAAAAAGCCCAGCGTTAAGCCAGAAAAAATAGCTGAAAGTAAAATTAAAGCAACAATAATTAAATAAGGCATATTTTAAAAATTATATTTATATTATTAGAATTTATACATTTTTTTATAGCACACGAATTGAACGAATCTAACGGATTTACGCGAATTTTTTATTCGTGCTAATTCGCTTAATTCGTTCAATTCGTGTGCCATTAATTATTTATAAAACATAGATAAACGAAGATTAATTATTAAATTATGTTTTTATTATATCATTTTTTTATAATTAAGGCATTTTTAATAATATTTTCAATTTTAACATGATAGCCAGTGGGGTAATCGCGAATAGCGTTAAATAATATATTTTGATTATAATGATAATTTTTACCGCGTTTGGTGCCTGGATCATTAGTGATAAATTCACCAGTTTTTTTATTATAACCATGAATAACTAAATTATGTCGTTCTGGTCCTGGGAGAGTAAAATATGGATTACCTAAAGCCTGTCCGTCAGCTGGAATTATCACCAGATTGTTTTTATTTATTTCATCTATTATATTTTGCAAAGTAATATTTTTTAAAACTTCAGCTTTACTATAATTAAAATAGCCATTAATAATTCGTTTTAAAGTATCAGTAGTTGAAGTATCGCGATGCTCGTTAAAATTATCAGTTTGATATTTTGATATAGCTAAAATTTTCGTCTGGGCAATTTCAGGAGTTAAGCTTTTACCCAGCGCCCAGTAAACAGCCATTAAAGCAGACGCTTCTTCACAGCCATCTTGAAAACGTGGATCACTCCAGTCAGCAAAAGGAGCTTGGGGAGTAAATGGGGGAGTAGAATTTAATTCTTGAATTGGTTCTGGTTTTTTTTCAACAACTTTAATAACTTCCGGCTTTTCAATAACAACTGGAATTTCTTTTTTCTCAACCACTGGTTTAATAATTTCAAAATTTTCTTCAACTATTTTTTGAGTAATTATAAAAATTCCCAAAGTAGAGATTAATAAAATTATAATTGGATAATGCTTGTATTTCATGATTTAAGTATAGCTATTCAGCAAAATCAAAGCAAACCCTTGACTTTTTTAAATTTGCGTGTTAAACTCATTTAGTAACTAAAAACTTTTAAAACCGCTTTTTTTAGCTAGGCGGTTTTTTTGTAAAAAAACACATGGAAATAAGAAATATTGCAATTATTGCTCACGTTGATCACGGTAAGACCACTCTGACCGATGCTTTAATGCGTCAAACTGGCATGGCAGAAGAAGGTGTTACTATGGATTCTAACGCAATGGAATTAGAACGAGGTATTACTATTTACTCTAAAAATACTTCAGTCTATTTTAAAGATACAAAAATTAATATTGTAGATACTCCGGGGCATGCTGACTTTGGTTCAGAAGTGGAGCGAGTATTACGCTCTATTGATTCAGTTTTGCTAATAGTAGACGCCCAAGAAGGTCCAATGCCTCAGACTAAGTTTGTTTTAAAAAAATCTCTAGAACTTGGTTTAAAGCCAATTGTAGTAATAAATAAAATTGATAAGCCAGGAGCTGATGTTGAACATACTCATGAATTGGTTTATGAATTATTTTTAGATTTAGGTGCTAATGATGAGCAACTTAACTTCACTACTCTTTATTCTATTGCTCGTGAAGGAGTAGCTAAAGCTAAAATGAAAGACAAAGCTAAAGATTTAACTCCAATTTTAGAAGCTATTTTAAAACAAGTTTCTGTTGCCTCTAGTGAAAAGAAAAATGAAAAACAATTAAGCATTCAGCCGTTTAACTTAGCTTATGATAATTTTTTAGGACGATTAGCAATTAGCCGAATTTACGAAGGTCAAATTACTGCTGGTCAAAATGTAGTAATTAAAAATGATAAAGGTGAAAATCGTACTGGCAAAATTACTAAATTATTTACTTTTGAAGGACTAAACCGTAAAGAAGTTGAAACAGCTAGCGCTGGCGATATCATTATGACAGCTGGTTTGCCTGATATTTTTATTGGCGAAACAATTTGTGAAAATGAAGATCAAGAAACTTTACCAGCGATTGATATTGATGAGCCAACAATTTCGCTTAATTTTTTAGTTAATAATTCTCCGTTTGCTGGCAAAGAAGGAAAATTTGTGACTAGTCGCCAAATAAAAGAAAGACTGGAAAAAGAATTAGAAGTTAATGTTGGTTTAAAAATTGATTTCTCTGCTACTGATCATTACAAAGTTTATGGTCGGGGAGAAATGCATATTGCTATTCTGTTAGAAAATATGCGTCGTGAAAACTATGAATTACAAATTTCTCAACCTCATGTAATTATTAAAGAAGTTGATGGTAAAAAAGTAGAGCCATTTGAAGAAGTAACTATCAATGTGCCTGAAGAAATGTCTGGTACAGTAATTGAAAAATTATCTAAACGCAAAGGAAATATGTTAGAAATGAAACCAGAACATGCTGGAGTAAGAATTATTTTTGAAATGCCTACTCGTGGTTTACTTGGTTATCGTAATGAATTTGTAGTAGATACTCGTGGTGAAGGAATTCTTTATACTCGCGTAATTGGTTTTAAACCTTATGCCGGAGAAATTGCTAAAAATGAATTAGGTTCAATGGTTTCTATGGCCACTGGCAAAGTATTAGGTTTTGCTTTATTTAATTTACAAGACAGAGGCGCACTTTATATTGACGCTAATGTTGAAATATATGAAGGGCAGGTAATTGGTAATGTGGCCAAGGGTAATGATATGGCTGTTAATGCGCTCAAAGGAAAGCAACTTACCAATATGCGTGCTTCTGGTTCTGATGATGCTATTCGTTTAACTCCACCTATGGATTTAACCTTAGAGCGAGGTATGGGAGTTATGAATGAAGATGAATACTTAGAAATTACTCCTAAAAATATTCGCCTTCGTAAAATGCTTTTAACTGAAACTGAAAGAGTACAAGCAGATCGGAAGAAGAGTAAAAGTTAGAAATATGCGCTTTGCGCGAAATTAGTTGAAACTATTTGAAACTGAGAAATTAAAAATAAGAAAAACCATCACTGTATTAGCTGATGGTTTTTTTACTGTGAAAGGCTGTACTTCGTGTTAAGTTCGTAGATAGAAGAGGAACTTTTTAGGGCGTGGGGGAGGAGAAATAGGTATTTTTTTTACAATTTATTTAACTCCTCTAAAATCCTAACCATTGCTAAAGTATCTAACTCGCAATATTCAAGTAAATCATCATAAATTTTATCTTTCTCTTCCTGACTCATGTCTTTAGTTACCATATCCCCCCAATTATTTGATGCAGTCATGCCCTCACTAATATCTAGTTCATCATGATTTAATTCAGGTACTATCACCGGCAAAACTTTTTTTAAAGACGCACTACCGTGAAATTCTTTATGGACATAATGTCCCTCTTTAAATATCTGCATTAAATCATACATCCGCTTATTAATATCTTCAAAAAATATTTTAAACTCCACTTCTCTTTCTCCCATTTCCGTATTACATCCTTGCTCAAAACCCATATTCCAAGCAATAACCGTACCGTCTTTTCCAATATGTTCCTGCAAACTCTTAGCCATTTCATAAGTAGGGTCTTTAGAATCTTTAGCTAAAAAATAATAATGTTTTAGTTCACTATTTGGTGACTCCTGAACATGAAGCGAGTACTGAAAAACCACTCTTTGATAAGGCCGATAACCGTCTATAATAGGAATAGCCGGGCCAAAAGTTTCATAATCTAAATAATAAACAGGATACTCTATTTTTTCTATTTCTCTTTTTATATTATCTTTTTCAATATGCGCAATATTATTTTCTACAGTATAATGATGCTTTTTTAATTTTTCCGTAGAAAGGTACTCAAGCGGAATATCCTTAACTTCTAATATTCCCTCATCAAGTAAAGCCTCTAACTTCTTTTTTCCGAGCGCGCCCCCAATAGAATAAATAGAATGTGCTGGAAAGTTTTTCCAACAATAAGGTATAAAAGGACATTCATACGGATTTTTGCATTGTCTTAATACTTGAATCTCTGGCTCTTCTTTTATTTTTAAAACTTCTAAAGCATTATTAACTTCTATTTTTGTCTCTTCAATTTTTTCTTTAACGCTCTCGCTAATATCTGTTTCTACTAAAAATTCATGCGGATTAATATTGCCGTCTTTTACATACTGATTATTTACATGAACTAATAATATTCTTCCAACTTTAAGACCAGCTTCCTCAAGACAAATTTTTTGAAAAGCAAGATCATCAATATAAATATTCTTAACCTCAGTAGAACTTTTAACTTCAATTAAATCCCACCCGTCAATATCTTCATTATATTTAATAATATCTGAACGACAAAATAGTTTTACGCCACTAACAGTAGCCTGAAATATAACCGGCGTCTTTTTTTTAATTAAATTTCTAGTCTTTACCTTCGCGTTATGTATATCTTCCTCATCAACATCAACTCCATTCGGATATAGCTGATAAGCTATTTTTTCCACCTCAAAACCAGCCGAAAAAGCTTTCTTCAAGCTATCACTAATATCTTCAGGTAATAACTCAGGTCTAATTTTATTTAGCCATAGATATTTTTTACACTGTAAGTATTTTATGTAGTCTGATTTTGTGAGCATGTTGTTTAAGTATTTAAATTTATTTTTAAGCTACGCTTGCTTCGCCTTGCCGTAGCTTTCGTGCGGGCGGGTAGGAGTTGCTCATATATCTTTATTCTTTAAGTTAAACTTTTTTGTTCATTGTATTTTTTTAATTGCTCTCTAACTCTTTTTTCCATTTCCAAATGTGTTACATTGCCAAAATTCTTTAAAATTTCTTTATCATTAAAAACCAAAAAACCATCTAATTTTTTAATCCAATCTTTCATATACATTACTCTTTGTTCTACACTCTGCAGTTCAGCAAAGGATAAAAATTGTTCTACTAATAAATTTAATCTTTTTAGTTCTAATTCCTCTAAATAATTTTTAGCGACCTGGGCTTGTTCGCGGGTAATAATTTTACCTTTCCAATTAGTCAATCCCATATTTTCCTGCGCGCTATCTACTCTGCTACTTATTATTTCCGCCGCGGTTAAACCAGTTATCGCAAAATGAAATTTATTCTGCACGACTGAAAAAAACTGTTTAGCATAATCTGTTTTAGAATTATAATCAGCGCTAGTGGCAAAAACATCTCTTACTTTTTGATAAAAATTAGCTTCTGAGGTCCTGATTTTTCTAACCCGATCTTCCCATTCTTGGAAATATGTCTTGGTCACCCGTCCTTCAGCTAAACGTTCATCATCCATGGCAAAGCCTTTAATAATATAGCTTTTCAGCTTCTGCGTTGCCCAAATACGAAATTGCGTGCCACGCAATGAATTTATTCTATAACCAACTGAAATAATTGCGTCAAGGTTATAATGCTTAACTATATAGCTTTTTCCGTCTGAGGCAGTTATAGAGGATTCCTCGGTAACTGAATTTTCTGCTAATTCTTCATCAAAATAAATATTTTTAAGATGAAGGGATATATTATCCACTGAACAATCAAAAAGCTCAGCCATCTGCTTCTGTGATAGCCAAACTGTCTCATCTTTTAATTTAACCTCAATTTTCGTCTGCCCATCTTCGGTATTATAGATGATAATTGAGTTATTTTTTTCTTCTGAATTCGCCATTTTTAAATTTATTTATAATCCTTCTTCAACTAACATAATAGCATCATCCTCGTCAACGCCCAGTTCATCCATAACTTCCTGAACTTCTTCAGCATCCTCCTCCTCTAAATCATAATTTTCCATAAGTTCCCTAATTTCTTCTTCCATATATTTATTTTTTACACTGCAAGTATTTTATGTAGTCTGATTTTGTGAGCATGTTGTTTTATTTAATTCTATCTTCAACGCCCGCCTTCATTTCTTTTATTGCTTGAGAAAAAGCCAGCATAAAATTATCTATCTGCTCCTTGCTTTTAATTGGACCAGCATATTTTATTATAGTGGCAATGGCTGTTTCGGAGACGTGTCTTTCTTTCCAGAAATCTTTGCCCCGCTTATTGATGATGGCTTTTTCCGGATCAATCTCACATAAACCTATAGGTAATCGGACGCCATCAAATTTAATTCTCAACCCCATGGATTTACCTTTAGTTCTCGTTGATAACTCTTTATATTCCACAGTCATTTCAATGAATTTTTTCTTTGCATATAGTAATATTTCTCTTGTTTCGGCAGAATGAATTAATATCGCCTCGTCAAAATTAACATCTTCATTGGAAAATTTTGTTGTTCTGATGTCGCCATGATACGGCTCGCGTTTAAATTGCTCAATAGCCTGCGCAATATCCATGCCTTCCGGCAATCGTTCCTGTACTTTCTTTTTAAGTTCAACCGCGCCGTTCAACATACTTTCTTTACTTATTAAGGCATGCAGTTCAGCGAGTTTGCCTTGATCACTAAGCTCATCAAAGCTAATTTTAAACAAAGGATCGGCTTCAATAAAATTCTTTTTTTCAAACAAAGAGGAAAGCACAGCCGTTTCTCTACCGGAACTGATGACTATAAATTGGCATTTAACGGGTGGTTTCAACGTATAATCCAGGCATTGCTCCAAATAATTTTTTTCAAGAATATATTTGCTCCATGCTTTCGCTTCTACCAATAACAGTGGCGACTCTGGTTTCTTATTACCTAAAATAACATCTACACTGTAATGCTCAAAATACATATCTTCATTTTTACTGTATCCTAAAAATTCCAGCAAAGGAATAATAACCTTAACTTTTACATCCTCTTCTGTGTTATATATTTGTTTGGCTTGGATAGTTTTAATGTAGGTTGTAAATTCAGAAATGTTCATTTAATTTCTTTATTAATTTTTGCATAACCTTTTTTGTCTAAATAATCACTAACATAAAATTGCTGATCACGAATATCAAGAGCCTCTTTCGTTTTCGGGTTTATCCAAAAATAATAACTATATCCCTTCCCATGAATCTTTTTATATTTTTTAGTTAATTGTTGGAGTTTTTTGGTTGGTATCACAACCGAATGTGGACTCAATGTTCTTCTTCCAATTTTAACATCTTCTTCTATTACATAAATTAAAAATATAAAATATTCAGCTGTTGCTCCAAGTATAACTTTTTCATCAAGATAAAACCATCCAACATTCCCATGTCCATATTTCTTTAACTCATTTTTTTTGGGCTCAAAGGCTTTACTTCCCTTCACTTGAATTGTCACAGCTTTTTTAGTATCAACATTCATCAAAACCAAATCTATGCCCTTCATCTGTGCATTCATTGGCATCAATACTTCTAAATTTTTACTAGTTTCACTTCGCAGTATCCCCGAAACAACAGCCTCATCTGTATTTAATGACCAAAAATTTTTATATGCTACTCCCATATTTTTATTTTTTAATTTAATTAAGCCGCACCTAAAAACATTTGTTGTTGAATAGGCACATCTGGTTCTTCTTCAACTTTACCTTTTAACATTTTAATAATAGTATCACCTATATAATATCCGAGATTTACTGGGACAGCATTGCCGATTTGTTTATATTGTCGAGCCGTAGAGCCTGAAAATTTCCAATTATCTGGAAAAGTTTGAATTCTCGCATATTCCCTAACAGACAAAGGTCTTGTTTCTTTAGGATGACATCTTTCAGTTTGTTTTTGTGCAGGACTACAAGTTAAAGTTAGTGATGGCTCGTCCCAGGATAATCGTCTGGCCATTCCTGTTTTACCACCACCCATATAAAAACTAGCTCCCATGTATTCTTTTTGTAGTTTTTCTGGCAAACTCCTCCAATATTCACCGGGCGGGATTAATTTCATTATTTTTTTCTTTTTTTCTGGATATTCCTGACCGGCTGATTTTGGACATTTATGCAATGCTTCACGTAACGAAATTATATAATCTTTTTCTTTTGGAAATGCAATTGGAATATTTAAATCTTTTCTGACTGCGATAATAATTAAACGCTCTCTTTTTTGCGGAACATCAAAATATTGGGATCGTAAAACTTTATATTTAGCTCTATAACCAATTTCTTCCAAAACAGCCATCATAGTTTTTAATGTTTCTCCGTTATTATGACTTAATAGTCCTTTAACGTTTTCACCTATTGCTACTTTTGGCTGGACTTCTTTCACACATCTAGCAAATTCAAAAAATAAAGTTCCTCTTATATCTTCAAATCCCATTTTTTTTCCTGCATAAGAAAATGTCTGACAAGGAAATCCACCTTGCACAATATCTGCTTGCCCTTTTGTAAAAGCTAAATCTTTTATATCTCCTTCAACTACATTCCATTTTGGCTTATTGATATTTAGAGTTTCACAAGCATGTTTATCAAATTCATTTAACAAGACATGTTTTATGCCAGCATTTTCCATACCTAAAGATGTTCCTCCAGCGCCAGCAAATAATTCAATAGCAGTGTAGGGAGATGATTTCTTATTTTTAAGTATTCTATATTTATTATCACAACCACCCCCTTGAGTTTTATTTTTTATTCTAGTAACTTCTTGGAAACTAAAAATTCTTGAATTTCTGTTGTCTCTAAAAGATTTAATAAGACCTTTTTTATCCCATCTTCTGATTGTGTCTATTGAAATTTCCAATTTTACAGCAGCTTCACCAGCTGTAAAATATTGAGTAGTAGTATTCATATAATAGTGAGTATTAATATATTACTATTATACTATATAACCAACGCCTAGGCAAAGGTTATTTTGTGGAAAAAGCCATCTTATATAATTCAAAATATTCTTTTGCTTCTTTTTTGCTCATTTTATATTTATGTCTATCTGTAATAACAGTTGGTAACACTTCAAATAATTCTTGTAGAGCATTTTCTCTGCCTGTTGCCATGGCATAAAAACTTACTCCATCTATTACCCTTATCTTTTTATTTACTGGGCGTCTCTTACTAATTTTATTATCGGATGGTGTAAATGGTCTATTATAAATATTTTTTCCTTTTGGTATAACCTCTACGTAATAACCAGTAAAATCTTTATATTTATCTTCTTTTAACATTATTTTTATAGCATCATATAATTCTGTTAAATGATTACCTTTTGTAGTATTATACTTATTTTTTACTTCCGCAATAATTTTTAATTTTTCACTCATAACATCTAGTCCTCCACCAATACCTAAATCAATCCAGCCACGGACAAAACCTAACACATCCTGATGAAATTTGCCGATTGCATTTTGCATAGTTTTTTGTATTTGTCTTGCTTTTTCTTGCTCAATCCACTCTTCATAAGATATTGAGTGTGTTATTCCATGAAACAATGCAGAAAAAGGATCAACGACATTCTTGTGTAGTTTACTATCTGCTCCATGTTCTGCATTTTCAATAACATGGATTACTTTATTAACTGCGGTAATTAAATTTTTGTCTGATATAAATTTTAAATAAGGCATAAATTAATATTATAAATTAAAGATAATTGTCTCTATTCTCCCATTTTACCCAGCTTTTGTCAAAATTGGCACCACTTAATCTACTACGCCAAGAAAAGGGAAGTTTTCTATCTGTGGACATTGGATGCCCCTCCCAAGGCGGGTAAAGCTAAAGATAGTTAAAAAATAATTTGAGAAAAGAAAAAAATCATCACTATATTAGCTGATGATTTTTATTTTCAATTTTTTTATGCAAATTATTCCAACTCCAAGATGTAAAAACAACCCAAAAAGATGAAAAGCCAGGTCTTGGAATTGTCCTTGCCATCTCATAAACACTACCGTAGTACTTATAACATAAGCAAAGCTCCAAATAAGCCAGGGCAATTTTGATTCAATATTTGGATTTTTCCATACCCCACGATAGGTGGGAATAAAGGAGATAGTAATACAAAGTTGAAAAACTAAATTGCCATAAGTAGCAGACTGAAACCACCACCAGATAAACAGGGCAATAAATCCAACTATCATCACTAATACATCCCAGAAGTTTAACTTTGATAATTTACCCTTAAAAAGACAAAGCAAAAAAGTTGTTGTACAAGCTATGGCACTGGTAATGGTCAAGATTCCTTTGACCCAATCTTCACTCATTACCATATAGTTAGCGCAATGAACTGAAGATATACCAACCCAGAGTATCCAGGTAGCACTATTAGGCTATGACTTTCCTTTAAACATACCTACAATATAGACAATAAATCCAGTAAGATGGATTATTCCTGCGAAAATTCCTAACTTTACACTTATATCCACAATATTCTCCTTTTTTTGTTTTTTGAAATAACGATTAAAAAGTATAGCTTTTTATCATATTTTTGTCAAATATATTAATGAAAAATAGCTATATTATCTAGAGGTATTGACAAAAAACAATCTTTTTGCTATCATTGTATTAGGATTTAAACTAATTACTACATAGAAATAAAGTCGGATTTCTATTTACGTTAGGAGTCCGTTTTAATTTAATCAAACACAAAAAAATGACAGGAACTATCAAAAAATTGACTGATAAAAACTTCGGTTTTATCGCTCAAGAAGGCGCTGATGATTTATTTTTTCACGCCAATAACTTAGATGGCGTCAGTTTTGA
>Ga0075122_10000463_pt1 | contig 32480 bp, 29 predicted proteins | sample AntAceMetag02UKB_FD_69790 | JGI IMG/M metagenome (GOLD analysis project Ga0075122, IMG submission 69790) | Saline lake microbial communities from Ace Lake, Antarctica - Antarctic Ace Lake Metagenome 02UKB | ecosystem: Environmental > Aquatic > Non-marine Saline and Alkaline > Saline | place...
AGTATTTGACATTGTTCACGAATACTGTACTTTGAATCTTTCTTCTCCAGCATCTTTATCTTCTCTTCCTTCATCAGAGACCTAGTTTTTTTTTAAGCCATTCGTTTTCCATCTCGATCTTTCCGATTTTTTGATACAATTCATCTACCATCTTCTCGTGCGTCTCGTTTTTCTTTCTTTTTTCACGCTTGCCCTCAAAAAGCTCACCGGAATTTTCTAAAAGCAATTTTTTCCACTGGCCGATGACATTAGCATGAATTCCGTATTCACTGGATAATTCCGCCAGTGTTTTGTCGCCTCGCAAAGCCGCTAATGCCACCTTTGCTCTGAATCCTGACCCAATTTTCTTTTTCATCCCAGACCTCCCTTTGCCATGTTTCGATTATACAGCATTTTACACTTCATTTTTGGCAAATTTTGGTCCAGTTTTACCCGAGTATTATAGTTGGTTTGTTTGAGTTTAAACTCACTTACAAATTGTTCTATCAAAACTCTATGCTCTTTTTTTGGTGGATGCGTTCCTTTAAACCAACGCATAACCGTACGTCTGTTAACTCCTAAACATATGGCGATACCAGCCTTTGAAAACGGGCCTGTTTTATAAAAATCATGTAATCTCTTTAACTCTTGCAAATACTCGTCCATATTACAGGTTCCTTTCAGCTTTTATCCCAAGTAAAAATATATCATATTTGCGTTTCAAGAATAAGCTGTTTTGTTTGGACTTCTCGTAAAAAAGATGAAATAATTTCACACTATCCCTATGAGAGTACTTAAACATATATGATACAGTGTTTTTTGTCTTCTGCTGATAAATAACCCTCTTAGGTAGCCCTAAAACGTGCAATTTTTTTTCTGCAGTTCTTCTTTTTCCAGCGTTTTCCTTAGCCCCTTGCCCATAATATATCAATATACGAAACAATTTGATAATTGTCAATGTTAACTTAGGACTTTTGTCTTATTTGTATACATCTCTTCGATGCATGACTTTGATGACTTGAATTATTAGTTGGTGTTTGATGATTGAATAAATTATGCGGTAGTCGCCGATCCGGTATGAAAATAAGTCTTTCAATTGTGCTTTCAGGGGGTTTCCAAGATGGGGATTATCGGCTAGGGTTTGAAGTGCGTTGGCTAGTTTTTTCTTAACCTTTTCGTTAAGTTTATCTACTTGTTTTTTGGCTTTTGGGGCTATTATAATTGTATACTTCATTGTCGCTTTTTAGCGGTCTTTTTTGGTTGGTCAAATACTTCATCAAAAGCAAGACCTTTTCCTTCCGCGAGTTCTTTTTGAGCTTCTCTGATGTCCTTTAAGGCGTTTTTATCTGACAGGATGTCCAATGTTTCCAACCACCCTTCGTATTCGTCTACGCTCATAATTACAACCTTTGGTTTACCGTTCTTGGACACAATAAAACGTTCCATTGTTTTGGCGGATTTTCTGATTATTTCTAATAAATGTGTTTTGGCTTCAGTTACCGTTAAAGTCGTCATTTCTTCCCTCCTACCCACACTTGAAATGGTCATTTTTCTAACCACTTTGTTGACAACTTAAGTATACATTATTTTTAAAAAGTTGTCAACTCTTGTCCCCTCTTTTGGGGTTTATTGGGTCTATCTTGGGGCTTATTAAAGGCTTCGGGTTTGGTATTTGACAAGATCCAAACGCTTCACTCGTATACTATTTTATTGAGTTAAGCATTTGGATTATCATGTATGAATTTTGCTAGAGTATTTATTGACTGAAATGCTGTTTTTCCTACGTCCATATCGCTGATCTCGACGTCGAAATTCCGTTGGACAAGGACGACTAATTCTACGGCATCAAGAGAATCTAGATTTAAACCCCCTCCAAATAAAGGTTCATCATTCTCAATCGCTTCGGGTTTAATGTCGCCGAGCGACAAGTTCTCTACCAGGACTTCTTTTAGCTTTTTTCGGATTGGATCAAGTTCGTTATTCTCACTCATGTTCATAAAATGATTCCTTTCAATGTCAACTATTGTTCAGAAACTAGTTTCCTGTTCTCGCTGTTTTTCCAATTGCGGTCAGGACTCAGGGTTACATTCTTGTAAGTTCCGTCTTTTTTTTCTCTGTCAAAGACCTGCATGTACAATTTTGCCATTTTTAGTTCTTTACTGCAGTCTTTATAAAAGGTCTTCCATGCATATTCATTCATTTTTTCAAGTGATTCAACGGTCATTTTTGCGGGTTTAAAAACCACATTACCGGCGGTGTATTTTGACCAGTCGTTGTGAAGTATTCTGCCTTCTTTTTCCAGTTGAGCCCTTATTGGCGTGTGTAGAAAAGGCGTAAGAATAGTGAATTCAGCAACGTCTAACTCCACCTCCAGGAGAAAATCCACCAGTCTTTTGATATAGTCCTCATCATGATTGTCGAGCCCAATGATCACAGCTCCTTTTACGCCTATACCATTTTCTTTGTAGCGCCTGATCCTGTTACGGATATAATCAGATGTATCCACAATTCCCTGATAAATAAACCAGCATCCCGCTTTCGCAGCGAGCTCTGTGATCTCGTGGCTGTCAGATATGGGATGTGACACCCACTTCTTCTTTAGCGGCACCATAGCCTTGAAAAGTTTCTTCTGCCACTCTTCATCTTGCGCCATAGAGTTGTCAGTAATGAACATGCGGTTATTGTCAATATTTTCCATCTCACTTATGACTTTATCCAGAGGACGGGGTCGAAATTTCCCTCCTCCCAGATAAGGCGTACAACATGTAAAACAATCGAATTTGCATCCACGGGCAGTGTGCACAAGATCGAGCATTTGAATACCACGAAATTTATACAGTTCTTTTTTAAGAAGATCTCTTCTCGCCTCCCCGATACAGTCGGTGTCAGGAAAGTCAAGCCTATGGTCATAGACCTTTTTCAGTCTTCCCTGCTTAAAATCGTCGATGACCTTGTGAAACCTGCCCTCAGCTTCACCCAAAAATATAGCATCAGCGTGCTCAAGAGTCTCTTTTCCGTGAAGAGTTGTCGCTATCCCGCCAAAGATAACTGTTTTCCCTTCTTGCCTATACCTGTCCGCGATCTCCCAACCCCGAGGCATTTGGCACGTCAGCATGGCTGATATAGCTACCAGATCCGCATCTTCGGAAAAGTCAATCTGTTCAACATTCTCATCGCAAAAAGAGACATTAATGGTTTTATCAAGAGCGGCGGCAAAGCACAATGGGCTGTGCGGCGGAAGGTTAAATTCCGTTTCATATAATAATTTTTGCCATTTTGGGTATATTATTTTAATATTCATAATTTCGAAGTACGTCATTATATACAGCGCGCAGATCGTTTGTCAACGTAAAATTATTTCCGATTTTGCCAACAGAAAACAAGTAATTCCGGTTTGGTCCGAATCTACGATAAGCATGGCGTTGGCTTCCCCTCTGCCAATTATGTCGCGTCCCATCTTCAAAAGATTGGAGGTTTTTCTCTCGTTAAACATAACTTGCAGTAAGGGCCCTTTTAGTCCGAAAAAGATAGCAGTTTCTGCCAGAGGGCTTGTTGCCAACGTATAAATAAAAAGATTTCCCCGTCCAAATTTTCTGCCGTTATCGTAGAAGTCCTTGTAATACAACATGTTAGATTTAAATGATCCCTCGGGATCATTGCCGATTATTCCAAAATCTTCCGGCATGGCGGGAAAATTTGCATCTGCAAGCGCCAATGCAGCGGCGCACAATGTTAATTTTGAATTTTCATCAAATCTGTTGAAATTTCGTATAGGACCCGGGATAAAAGATTGTTCGATCAGTTGAGAATAAAGTTCTTGTATATCTTTATACGCAGTTTTAACTCGCCCATTAAGACATCCGTAGCTATTATTTATTATCCATCCTGTTCCGGCTAATTCTATCATATTCAATAAAAAATATTTATTTTGTTATTACAAGAGCGCTATTTATGCCGCCAAACCCTGCGTTGGTCGACAGCGCTGCTTTCTGATCTATTTTTTGAGTATCCTTTGATACCCATTCTTTCGCGTCTTCTTCCGCTTCGAGAAGATTAACAGTGGGAGGTGCTAAACCGTCATCTAGAGATTTTAACGCCACAAGCACTTCTATTAATCCTGTTGCACCCATTGTATGTCCTATTCCTCCCTTTATGGAATAAGTTGGTATTGGACTGCTGTTTCCGAAAACAGATTTAAATGCTTGCATTTCCATAGCGTCATTCTGAACTGTTCCCGTTCCATGTGCGGAAATACTTCCGATGTCCTCTATGGAGAGACCCGCTGCTCTTATGGCTTTGCGCATACTTTCGGCCAGTCCGCTGCCGTCTTCAGAAGGAGCTGTCATATGATGGGCATCGTTGGTCATGCCCCACCCTGCTATTTTTCCATAGATGGTTCTTTTTTCACTGGAAGCGCGTTCCTCGCTCATTAACAGCAAAAAACCAGCTGCTTCGCCAAGGCTTAAGCCTTTTCTGTTCTTGTCAAAAGGACGCGCTTTTTCCTTATCAATTGACATTAAAGATGAAAATCCCGAAAAAATAAATTCACTTACACTGTCCGCTGTTACGATGATAACTGATTCAGATTCACCAGAGGAGATCAAAGAAGCTCCTTGTGCAATAGCTGAACTTGACGAGGCGCATGCCGCGGAAATAACCGTTTCTTTTCCGCTCACTCCTATCAAGGTCCTGGCCTTTCGGGCAAGCCGGTCAGGACAGCTATCTTCGGCTCTGCCTTCACCTGTTTGAACATAACGCTCCAGGATTTCTACCTCCCCCACTAATGTTGCGAATATCAGGTCGGTGTTTTTCTGGATATTTTTCAGGGGCTTTGGGAATAAACGTGAAAGAAGCTGCATGACAAGCGAATCGCTGCCGTTATACTCAAGGGACGGCACAATACCTGCTGTATACATCTGCGCGGGATCCGTATTAAATCTTTTAAAAGGTTTGATAGCTGAACTCCGGGACAATAGCCCCTTCCAGCAAGCATCAATTCCCATGCCATATGGCGTTATCATGCCTGAGTCAACAATAACAGCTTTTATTTGTACCATAAAACCTTAGATAAAAAGTTTAAGTTTTTTCGGCAAAACGCGGTATTCTACCCTCTCAACCGATCCGCATATTTCACCGTCAAGCATGAGTGATGCTGATTCTTTCAGTTTAACCGTTATATCGGATACCTTATCCGGTATAACGTCCTGATATTTGGTCTGGTAAAAATAGGTTTTGGAAACAGACGAAATATTGAACATGGTTTGTGTAAGAAAATTTGCTTTATCGATTACCACATCGAGAAATGAGTCGTTAGTGTCCGCGTGAGGAAACATTGGTACAGTCGCGGCATATGGAATATTACTCACCATTAAGCTTGTAAAAGGCATATGCGTTGGAGTCTTACCGTTTATGCCTATATCCGCATGAAACGGTCTCTGGAAAAATGTGGCAAAGAGCCCTGCCAGAACATAACAATGTTTTCCGACGGGCTTAAAATGCCGATTGGCAATGGCAGCGGATCTCGCGATGAAACCTATCCCGCTGGAAGTGGCCATAAGTCGCTTGAATGCGCCTCGATTCGTTGAAAAGCGGCATTCTATCAGATCGATGTTTGCTGCCTCCTTTTTTAGCAACAATTGAAAGGCCTGCGGAAAGGAAAAGATCCCTAACGATCTAGCAAGACTGTTTGAGGTGCCAAGAGGGATTATGCCGAGAGTTTGATTCTCCAGGTTCATTCCGTTTATTATTCCCGCTATAGTGCCGTCCCCTCCGGCGGATATAATAATGTCGTACTCGGACGATGCCCTTGCCAGTTCTTCAGCATGCCCCGAATATTCTGTAACCGCGATATCTGCATTTAGATCTATTGTTGAAATATTCCGGTGGTATTTCTTTTTATATAGTTTGTTCAGGATGATCAGGCTCTTCGACACTTTTTTCCTCTGGTTTTTAGGCGGCCGAATATGACGCATGCATTATTTCCGCCAAATGCGAAAGAATTGTTCATTGCAATATTTATTTTTTTCTTCTTATGCTTATTGGCAATGATATTCAGCCGGCATTCAGGGTCCGGAGTTTCGTAATTCATTGTCGGTGGTATGATTTCGTCTCGTATGGATAAACAGCAGCTTACTGCTTCAAATATACTCGCAGCGCTCAAAGCATGTCCCAGCACGGATTTGTTCGAACTCACCGCGACCTTTTCAGCATGCGGACCAAATAACTCGCGTATCGCCTTTGCTTCGTTCCTGTCATTGTTTGGGGTGGCCGTCCCGTGGGCATTTATATAATCAATATCCTTGTTTGTTAAACCGGAGTTTTTGACGGCCCTTTTCATTGCCAATTTTATCCCATTTTTCGTGGGACTGACCAGATTATGCGCGCCACAGCTTACTCCGTATCCAAGAACCTCCGAATATATTCTTGCACCTCTGGCTAATGCCGTATCCATGTCTTCAAGAATAAGTACCCCCGCCCCTTCGGCAATGATCATTCCATTCCTATTTTTATCAAAAGGCCGGCACTTATCAGGTGAAACTATAAATAGACGGTTAAATCCGGCGAAGATCGCCTGTGAAAAAGAATCCACACCTCCGCAAAAAGCTGTTTTTGCCTTTCCCTCTTGTATGAGGTCATAACCGAGAGTTATGGCATAATTACCGGCTGAACATGCTGTGGCAACAGTATAGGCAAGGTTTTTTATTCCGAATTCCCTTGAAACAACAACTGCGGGGGTGTCTATCGCGGCTTCTTTTGCAAGACGGGCTCTGAGAGCTCTATTTTGTCCCCGCTTGCCACCAGTCGAATTTATTTTACGTACAACATGGGCATCCATGGCAACGGCTCCCATTATTACGGCTGCGTCTTCAAAATTCCCTTTCTTTTCAAGACAGCTGTCTTTTACCGCTAATTTGGCTGCAGTCAGCGCAAACTGGGAAGTTCTGCTCAGATGTTCTGGATCATCTATGAATTTTGAAGGGTTAAAGTCCTTTACCTCCCCCGCCTCATGGGTTCGATACCCTTTGGTATCAAAAAGGTCTATTTTTCCTATCCCTGTGCGTCCGGCTGTAAGATTACGCCAAAAAGGGTCAATACCGATGCCTATCGGGGATACTATACCTAATCCTGTTACTACAACCCTTTTTTTGTTCATTTTTTTTTGTTGACCAGTGCCAAGGTAAACTCACCTTTTCCCACAAGTTTTTTTTGAATGCGGACTTCTGCGCGTAGCACTCCCGCATTGGAAATCACTTTTACAGGACACGCAGTTATGACCAAGGTGTCCCCGGGTCCTGCCACATCCAAAAATTTGGTTCTACTAGATGAAAGGAAGGTATAGGTATCCGTTATTTCACCCTCTCCCATCTTGCCGAATAAAAGCGCACAGGTTTGAGCCATGGCCTCTGCTATCAAATGTCCGGGCATAATCGGGTTTCCCGGAAAATGCCCCTTAAAATACCATGCACCCTTTTTTAGGTATTTTTTTGCTGTGAGAACATTTACGCTGTCAGATGTTATCACTTCATCCAAAAGCATAAATGATCCCTTTATGGGCATTATCTTTTTAAGGTTCTTTTTAATGTCGATCTCTTGTTTGTCTAGCTTCCTCATGCTATTCCTTAAAAGTAAGTATTTTTAAAAGCGGTTTTCTTTTGGAACGCAAACCTGTTTCATCAGGAAATCCAACCGTAAGAAGTGCCATGAGCTCATCTTCTGTTCCAATGAGTTTGTTGATGGCTCTTTCACGAAATAATGCCGCTCCTAACCAGGCAGCCCCTACTCCCTTTGCGTGGAATTGAAGAAGAATATTCTGAATAGCGGCTGCTATGCTTTGGGTCTCAAATACCCGCATAGTACCCAGTATTTTCCCGCCCATTGTTCCGAGATTGTTATAAGTATGTGATTTTCGTTTTTTGAACACAGAATCTCTGTATACAAGAATAACAGTCGGTGCATTTTCAATGATCCGCGTGCCCTCTTTAAGAACCAATCTTACCACAAGGGGTTCATTCTTTTTTCGTAGATTCAGCGCATCTGCCAGCTTCTTTTTTGTGGGGCCTTCTACAACAATAAACTTCCACGGCTGCATGTTATGCATTGAAGGAGCCCACCTTCCTGCATCAAGGGCCTCTTTTATCATTTTCCTGGGCACTTTGTCGGGTTTGTATTTTCTTATAGTTCGCCGTTCTTTTATTATCTTTTTAATAGTCATTTCTTTTTTTTGTTTAATATTTCTGACGTTAGATCTATTAATGCCTCAAGATCAACAATTTTCTGAAGAGCTTCTTCGGGAATTTCGATTTTGAATGTTGTTTCGATCGCCGCAAGTATTTCCAGGGCTCCTAGAGAGTCCATGCCCATCTCACTCTCGAATTTCTTTGCAGCAGTAACATCCTTTTTTGGTATATTAAGGATTTCTGAAACGATCGTTATTATTCTTTTTTTTATCTCACTCCCAGTGAATTTAACTGGGTTTTTTAGGATCTTTTTTTTGCTAGTCTTTTTCATGCGGATAACCCCCCATCTGCTATAATAGTTTGTCCTGTGATATACCCCGATTTATTGCTTGCAAGGAAAACAGCAATTTCTGCTATTTCATCCGTTGTCCCGAATCGTTGTAGCGGGGTTTGCGCGAGGATGCGCTCTATCACATTTTTTTTAACAGCCTTTTCTGCGGTTTTTGTTTTTATATACCCCGGAGCGATCGCATTGACCCTGACATTGCAAGAACCGGTTTCTCTTGCCAACGCCTTCGTAAACCCTATAAGCCCCGCTTTACTCGCACAATAATTCGTTTGACCGGGAATACCTAATACGCCGGATAATGAAGAAACGTTTATTATGCTTCCGCCTTTTTGTTTCATGAATGTGAATATACAAGATCGGGTCATATTAAAGGTTCCTGTAAGATTGGTATCGATCACATCATCCCAGTCTGATTTGTCCATCATTAACAATGGTTTATCCTTGAATATACCAGCATTATTAACAAGTATGTCAATATGCTTGAAGTCTTTTTTTACATTATCAAAAAATTCTCTCGTTTTTTTCATATCCCGCACATCCAGCTCATACCCCTTAGATCGAGTAGCGGTTTCTTTTTTGATCACGCCGGCTTTTTTTCTATTTTTTACAAAGGTAAAAGCAACTCTACACCCCTCCTTAACGAACTTTCGCACGATTGCCTCGCCTATTCCTCGTGTACCACCGGTTACGATAGCAACTTTATTTTTTAGAACCATAATTTCTCCTTTTTTATGTGATTTCCCGAGAAAGACAATTTTCAAATGTATCCTGCAATCGCTGCACAGTCATTTCAGGTATCTTAATATCCTGGGTTTTCAGTATATCTGCGGTATTTTTCATGTCAAATCTCTTTTCCTGATTCAAATATGGAATGAACGGTTCTAGCAATCTTTTTTTAACAAAACTCAAGCTGCAATTTTTGAACTCTTCGGGAGAGATGAATTTTGGTTTTTCGAATCCGGACAAACGGCTGGCTATTTCCAAAAATGTTGATATTTTAACCGAACAGGGATTAACAATGTGATAATTGCTATTAGCGGTGAGGTCATCTTTATTTGCAATAAGAAAAATTATCTCCGATGTTATGTCGACCGGTATCAGGTTGAATGTTCCCGTGTCATCCGCCGGGATCTCGGAAAAGTCGTTTGTTATGAACATTTTAAAAAATCGCAAGGCGAATGATCTGTCTTTTTTGTTCACGGGAATACTGTCCATTATAATGCTGGGACGAAACATATCAATCGGCAGACCCCTATTTCTATAAGACGACACTGCTTTTTCTGCCTCGAATTTGCTTTGCTCATAGGTATTGTTAAACTTTTGTGAAACCCATGTCTGGTTTTCATGAAAAGTATCAGTATAATCTCCTGAAATATATGCGGTGCTTATATGAACGACCTTCTTTAGGCACCCGGAATTATACCAATCCGATGCTGTATCCAGAAGATTAACTGTTCCTTGAACATTTATCTTTCGAATCTCTTCAATCGGCCATTCAAAGTCCGCGATCGCCGCGCAATTATAGATCACATTGATCTTATCTTTCAATTCCGGAAGATCCGATTTTCTGATCCCGATATCCTTTTTAACCAGATCACCCTCTATCACGTGAATGCGGTCCAAATCCCTTTGTTTTATGACGGATGGGCCGTATAACATTTTTTCAAATAAGTTATCCTTTCGAGTTAAGATGTCCTGACCATTTTTTTTGCGGAGAAGCAGATATATCTCGTCCGTTGACCTTAAGAGGATCGTTTTCAATAAATGCGAGCCCAAAAATCCCGCGGCTCCTGTTATCAATATGTTTTTCATTTTGCCTAGTCCACTGATCCTACAATGATCGAAGAATTAAAGCCATTGCCGCTCGTTGAGTTAATCATGACATTGTTTATCTTTTTGCCACGCGCTTTATAATTCGAGACCCCGGGAATAAAGTTAGTTCTTATTGCCATGATGGCTGCCGCGATATTGAACGGCCCGCTTGCACTGAAAGTTTCGCCGGTCATTGATTTTATTGATATTACTGGTATTGCACCGCCATGTGTGCCGAACAGTCGTTTTGCTGCGCGGGTTTCTCTCTGATCACAACTTTTTGCAGAATTTGATGAACCTAAAACATAGTTTACTTTGCGAGGGGAATGTCCCGAGTCTTCAACGGCCATCTTCATGGCTCTATATATGCTTTCAGTATTAGAACTCAAACCCTCCCTCTCTTTTGGGTCAAAAGAAGTACCATAACCCTTTATTTCAGCGTATATTTTCGCTTTGCGGCGCCTTGCGGACGCTAAACTCTCAAGAACATAGAGACAGGCCCCTTCACCGGGTATTAACTTTGACATGCATTTAAGGGCTGAAAGAGTTTCATAACTGTCCCATGACAAATCTTCCGTTGCTCCGGCTAATATCGTCGAATAGCCGTATTTCTGTATCATGCGACATGCACTGGAGATAGCATCCAACCCGGATGTTGAGGGGGCTGAGAGAGTGATGCTGAAACCGGTTATGTTAGCCGCCATGGAAATATGACTGGCAGAGGCGTTTGGGCATACATTTGGAAATGCTGATGGCGATATAAATCTTGGACCCTTTTTCAATATCTCCTTATCCAGGGCCGTTATTCCGCTGATATTCCCTATTGATATTCCCAATGAAAGACCATACAAAGAACGTTTCTTATTTGAGACAGGATATATTGATCCGGCGTCTTTTAAGGCGAGCTTTGATGCGATCAAACCAAATTTTGTAGCGCGGCTAACATGTTTGGAAACATCTTTCCCTATATGCCTTCTGAGAACTGTTTCAGGTACTTCTCCACCCATTTTGCAGGGGAATCCGCGCGTTTCAAAACCCTTGATCTTACATATCCCGGACCTGCCGTTTTTAATGCTACTCCAAAAAACTCTTTTTCCGGTCCCGAAGGGTGAAACGATGCCGACGCCGGTGATGACAATTCTCTTCTTTTTGTACATAGATGATTCTTTGGCTCTCCCTCTATTCGCTAAGAGGTTTGATCTCACTCTCTTTCGACTGTTTCCCTCTCGCAATCTTTGCTTTTAACATAATTCCAGCGAAAAAAAGGACACATATGGAGAATATAGAAAATGATGCTATCTGTGCAAGCGTAATACCATTGTACACAGTTATACTGTCCACGCGTAAAAACTCAACAAAAAACCTAAAAAAATTATATAGCCCTATTGTCGAGAAAAACACTATCCCGACAGGAGGTTTCCTTCTGTAAAGGAACCTCATAAGTACAAAGATCGCAACAAGCCCGATTACCATGTAAAGCTGCGTAGGATGGAGCGCCATTGTTGAGACCTTTGGGAAAACTACTCCCCATGGCAAATCTGTGGGTTTTCCGTAACAACATTGATTAGAGAAACAACCCATCCGCGCAAAAGCCCCGGCCAGCATAAAAAAAGGCAGAAGATAATCTCCCAGAGTCATAAAACTGGTTCTATTTTTTCTGAGCTTACAGAAACCGGCAAGGACTATCATTTGGAAAACAAAAACTCCCATGTATGCTATCCCGGCCCCTGTTATGTTCGGGTCACCCGGCGCGGTCTTCGCGAGACTCAACGCTGTCTTTTGAAAGAAAAGGAATGTAAGCTTGCCTCCAAGCAGGGTAAAATAAACAAGCAAAATTACAAGCACAACTCCACCAAAAATCGTTATAGGAAAATCCAACTCTTTCGGCTTTTTTATCATCCCGTACATAGCGCGAGGGATAACTAGGATAAGTCCGAGACCTAGCCAGTCCATCCATCTCAAAGAAAACATAAAATTTAAAATTTCTGACATCATTTCCCGTCTCCTCTCTATGCCTTACAGACACAGCACAGCCTCTATTCGCATTTAGCCACCCTTAACTGGGCCATTAAAGTAAAACATATCATATCTACTATTATAACACAAGAAAGTTGTTATACATGAACAAAAAGGCCTGTACAGGCCCGCTAATTGTGTCACAGCTCTTAATTTATCAGGGCTACACGGTTCAATCCCACCAACTCTCAACAGGCAAATAGTTTCAATTTCCCCGGAAACACATGGAAATTTATCTCATTGACAGGTCCATAGATCTCGCCGTCTATCATGAATTTTGCAGGGTTTTTTAATTTTAGGCATAATCTGTTGGTTTGTCCGTGAACTGTATCCGGATGCCGCTTTTTTATATGAATATGGACCCGGCAAAGAACTATTAGAGTTTCCAGAATTTGTTCAAAACTGTTCTTGCGGGATATAGTAAAATCCATCAAAGAATCATGAATATCGGCCTTTGGGAAAGCATAGAAATTACCGATATATTTCGTGTTGTTTGCAATGAAATTAGAAAATTTTAGGGTTTGTGGGGCATTTTCTCCTATTGAGATCGTCCCTTCAAACTCGTCCTTGTTTAGAGCAGAACGTATACTCGTAAAAAGATAGCCTTTGCTTTCATTCTGATTCGCCATATGCGCACCTAAGACTATACGGCCTGTACCTATAGTCGAGACTGCGTATCTACGTGAAGGTTTGTCATTTTGCAGGAATTCGCATGCAATGAGGTCTATAGCGCGGATCTTACCATTTTTTATCGTCTTCAGTGCAGTCGAAGGATTCTTGACTCCTAAAGTGCGTGCTAGGCCATTGCCTCTGCCGGACGGGATCACTCCCAGCTTTTGAGTTTCGAGGTCAATATTGTTTATTACTTCCGAAATGGTCCCATCTCCCCCACAGCATATCACCGACTCTGTGCTCCTGTTCTTGCGAACAATACCGGAAATATCCGAATATTTCTCTATGAAATGGATATCCGCTTTCAGGTCTTTTTTTAGGGAGTTTATAATCCGCGCTTTCCCGGGGAACTGCTTTTTGCGCGAAACAATTGCCAAGGTTCTCATTTGTTCCAGGATTTTTCAGGTTTTCTAAAGATAACACAGGCGTTATTTCCGCCAAAAGCGAAGGAATTATTCATGACAACACTTACTTTAGCTTTTTTAGCTTTATTTGCAACTATGCGTAGATTACATTCAGGGTCAGGGGTCTCATAATTTATCGTGGGAGGAATTATGCCGTCGCGGATCGAAAGACAGCAGCTTGCAGCTTCAATGATGCTAGCAGCACCCACAGTATGACCCAACATGGACTTTATGGCTGTCGCATAAATCTTGTCGGCTCTTTCTTTGAATATCTCCCGTATGGCCAAAGCTTCAAATTTATCGTTGTTAACGGTACCGGTTCCGTGACAATTAATATGGTCTATGTCCTCTACTTTAATTCCAGAATTTCTTATAGCCCTTTCCATCACTTTCTTCATTCCATCTTTTGAGGGTATAGTTAAACTAAAAGCATCGCAGCTGAGGCCATAGCCCAGCACCTCAGCATATATACGTGCACCACGGGCTAAAGCGTCATCTAATCTTTCCAGGATCAAAGTAGCGGCACCCTCTCCAAGCGTGGTTCCGCTCCTGTTCTTATCAAAAGGTCTTATTTTATCTGTCGTTGTTGCAAAAAGGCGGTTGAAGCCCTCGAACATGCTCTGTATAAGAACATCCACGCCGCTACAAAAGACGACTTTAGACTTACCTTGTCTCAAAAGATCAAGCCCGTACCCGATAGCATAATTCCCGGCTGAACATGCCGTGGCTATCGCAAGATTTATGCCGCCGATACCCAATTTGCGAGCGACTATGATTGGAGGATTTTTAGTAATGACAGAGAAAAGATCCTCCGGATTGATCCTTCTTCTTCCAGTTACAATTTTTTTTTCATTCATTTCCTCAACGAACCGTATATCGACTTTTCCGCTTCCGGTTATCATGCTTACCTGAAGAGGATCATATGAGGACAGGTCTATTTTTGAGTCCCTTTCGGCTAGAGTTACTGCTTTTAGGAGAAACCGTGTAGTACGCCTTTTTTTAGGATGTTCTTTTGTTAAAATTGGGTTTTTAATCTCACCTGCAACATGTGTACGTGAGAGTTTTGTATCAAAAACCGATAGCTTACTAATGCCGGATCTACCCTTGATCAGGTTTTTCCAGAAAACATTTTTACCTACACCTATAGGTGAAACTACTCCCAAACCGGTTACGACTACCCTTGTTCTCATTTATATTGTATCCTTTTTTCTCGTGGCAACAACAAAATCTCCTTGAGCGACCAATTCTCCATCAGAATGAGCCTTAACATGTATTATGGCCGCACTTGATAGCATCTTAACAGGTGTTCCAGTCATCTTAATAGTTTCGCCCGGCTTTGTTATCTTAAAAAATTTTATCTTAGTAGAGTACAGATAATTTACTACCTTTGTCCAATCTCTTTTTTTAAAAAGAAACGAACCCGCCTGTATCATAGCTTCAGCAAGGATGTGTCCCGGCAATACAGGGTTTCCGGGGAAATGCCCTTTAAAAAACCATTCTTCACCAGTAACCTTGTATTCAACTACGACTTTTTTACCTGGATCACAGTATGTCAACCTATCCACAAAACGAAAGGGATCGGTAACCAAGAGCAATTTTGATTTTCTAAGATCAACTGAACAGTGATGAGATATCCTGCTTTTCTTTTTCGAAGTGGTTTTTTGTTTCTTTTTTGAAATGACATCATTTTTTTTCATAATATTTACCCCAGAATGTTCGCAAATATTTACTTTATCTTTTTTTCAAACAAGTCCATCGTAAGCTTAATTGCACCGTCATAGCTCACTAAGAGAGGAAGATCCTCCTCTCTTATTTCTATTTTGAACACTTTCTCTATCATAGCAAGGATCTCCAGGGCCATCATTGAATCCATCCCCAGATCTTCAAAAAAGCGTGTTTTTCTAGTTATTTTTTTTTCGTCGATCTCTAATACTTCCGCTATAATCGCCTTAATTTTCGCCTCAACTTCTTTTTTGTCCAAACTTTTAATCTGATTTTTAGAACTCTTTGGTAGTTGTTTTTTTGCAAATGTTTTCAATGCTTTTTCAGTTTTTTCAATAATGAGGGTTTCTTTGTCTTTTGTCTTTTTCTTAACGGTTTTCTTTTTAACCGTTTTCGTTTTCTTTGGTGGTTGCTTTTTTGCTACAGTTTTTGATGCTTTTGCAGCCTTTTTCGTAGCAACGGGTTTTTTGTTTTTTGCTTTTTTCTTAACGGCTTTTTTCTTAACCGTTTTTACTTTCTTTGGCGTCTGTTTTTTTGCTACAGTTTTTGATGTTTTTGCAGTTTTTTTCGTAGCAACGGGTTTTTTGTTTTTTGTCTTTTTCTTAACGGTTTTCTTTTTAACCGTTTTTGTTTTGTTTTTTGATATCGCAGCTTTTCTCATATTGAAACACCTCCATCTATTATAATATTCTGTCCCGTAATAAAGCTAGCCTTGTCACTGGCAAGAAAAACCGCAAGGTCCGCCACTTCTTCAGGCGAACCGAAACGCCCCAATGGCGTTTCCTCCAATATCTTTTCCTTAATTTTCCCTTCAACCTTTTTAGTCATATCCGTATCTGTGAACCCGGGCGAGATAGTGTTAACTCTTATGTTGTAGGGTCCTCCTTCCCTAGCCAAAGCTCTTGTAAAGCCGATAAGACCAGCCTTACTCGCGCAATAATTAGTTTGTCCCGGAACGCCTTTTATCCCGGATAAAGATGAGATGTTTATTATATTTCCGGACTTCCTTTTCATGAAATCCAGCATACAAACCCTCGCGCCGTTAAACGCGCCCGTGAGGTTCGTATCTAAAACTTCGTCCCAGTCCTCTTTTTCCATCATAATTAAAGGCTTATCCTGCACTAACCCGGCATTGTTGATCAAAATGTCTATCTGTCCGAATTTTTCCTTCACTTCCTTAACAAATTCCCTAGTACTGTCCAGATCTCTAACATCCACCTTATAACCAACAGCTTTTGAATGAGTGCTTTTACTTAAAGTATTTGCCATTTTTTTGTTGCTCTTATATGTAAAGGCGACTCTGCACCCCTCTTTGATGAATTTTTTGACAATAGCTCGTCCTATTCCCCTTGTCCCTCCGGTTATTATGGCGGTCCTATTTTTAAGAAGCATCTATTCCCTTTGTCGGTTTTGTTAAATAATATGCGCCTTTTACCCTGTTTTTCTTAATAGCTTTAGACGTGTTCCTCATGTCAAAGGCATTGGGCTGAATCATATACGGAAGAAAAGGACCCAAAAGTCTTTTCTGAATCGGAGAGAAGCCCTTCATGTTAAACTTATTTGCCGGCACAAATTTCGGCATATCAAACCCCAAAATGCTTGATATTACAGTAATGTATGTCTTGAATTTAAGGGGACGCGGGTTTGTTATATGGAAAGTGCTGCACCCTACATGGTCATTTGCGAGAGACAAAGCATAAATTGTTTCGGACACGAGCTCTACCGGAACCATGTTAACAGTTGCCCTATCGGACAAAGGAAGTTCCTTTATAAATCCGGCCATTAGTAACTTGCTGATCTTCTGTCCGAGATCCATTTTTTCCAGATCCTCCTGAAAAAAACGTGTTATAAGGCTGGGTCGGAAAACGTTTATTTTCATCCCATTTTCCCTGTATTTTTCAATTACTTTTTCTGCTTCAAATTTGCTTTTTTCATAAGTATTATTAAATTGTTGCGAAACGTCAATCTGGTCCTCTCTGAACGTACCGGAAAATGTCCCTCGAACATAAGCTGTGCTAACATGATTGATGCTGGAGAGACTGCCGTGTTCTGACCAGTCTCTCATGACTGAACAAAAATTATTAGTCCCTTCAACATTTACTTTTCTGATCTTGAAAAGATTTTCATTGAAGCCGACTATGCCTGCGGAATTATAAGCATGGGTTATTTTCTGTCTAAGGCATTTTAACTCCGATCCTGTTATACCCATGTTCTTTAACGAAATATCTCCTTTTATGAAATGTATGCGTTTAGCAGCGGACTTTCTTGTCTTCTCAGGAAAGCATGTATTTATTAACAGATCTTTTTTATCAGTCCGAGCTTTTTTGCCTCCCCTTACAAGCGCATAGACCTCGTTCCCTTTTTCGCTGACAATCCGCTTTATAAGATCACTTCCCAAGAATCCCGTGCCACCTGTTATAAAAAATCTCTTCATTTTTTGCCTCTAAATCGTTCTATTATCAGGGCAGAATTAAACCCGCCTGTACTAAAAGAGTTTATCAAGACTTTGTTTACTTTCTTTTTAACGGCATTTTTTGACACAATGTTAAGACCTTGACACCCTGCATCCGAACTGCGGTAATTTAGCGTAGGAGGGATCGTTGAGCTTTTTAAGGAAAAAAGTGCAGCTGCAATATCGAAAGAACTGCTAGCCCCAAAAGAATAACCCAGTGCACCTTTTATTGATGTGATCGGTACTTCTTTAGCCTTTTCCTCAAAAACTCGCTTGACGGCTAGAACTTCTGTTCTATCCGATCCGCGCCTAGAAGTCGCGCTTCCCATTATAAAATCTATGTCTCCGGGACTACATCCTGCATCGTCTAGAGCCTTTTGCATGGAGACTATTGCGCCTTTAGCATCGGGACAGTATCCTTTTTTTGTCCTGCAATCAAATGAAGCCCCAAAGCCCTTGATCTCTGCATATATTGTAGCTTTCCTCTTTAGGGCATGTTCCATCTCTTCCAAAAGAAAAACGGAACAGCCTTCACTCATAATAACGCCGTTTCTGCGGGCATCATACGGACAACTTATCTCTTTTGTTCCCGGCAATGTTCCGGCAAGTGTTCGCAAAGCATAGCCGCTGTCGAATATCTCCTGACAAAGACTCTCGGAAGCTCCTGACAGACCCATTTTATACCCGTGTTCTTTTATCATGTTTGCCGCATAAAACACGGCATCCATGCCCGTAGAGGCTTCGGAAATAACACATGCGTTAAAGCCCGTTATATTAAATTTCATCGATACATGGCTTGGAACTGAATTGGGGCTGATATTAGGAAAGGCAAACGGATTTATCCCGCGAGGGCCCTCTACCAGGATCTCATGATGAAGGGAAAGGATGTCTTTAAGAGTTCCATTCACTGTCCCTAGAGCAACTCCACACGATTCTGAAGCTCTTTTGTTAAGCGGATAAGCTACCTTTCCATCGTCCAAAGCCAGTTTTGATGCGACAAGAGCGAACTCTGTGCTTTTTGAAAGATGCCTCAACCCTTTTAGTTGTAAATGATCCTTTATATCGAAATCCTTAACTTCTCCTGTTTTCATCTTTTTTTTCATTAGAGAAGAAAATTTTAAGGTCCTCGACATAGATGATTTTCCGGACTTTATCCCATTCCAAAAAACTTTGTTCCCGACCCCAAATGGGGACACTATTCCTACCCCTGAAATAACCACTCTTATCTTTTTTTTCATATTAGTTTTTTATCCACTCTTTTATAAGAAATGAGAAGAACATGTATCCATCCCTTAAAGGACGGATATAGCTTGTCTCATCAGCATAAATAGAAACTATCTCGACCTCATCAATAACAAACCCCATTTTTGACGCCTTTATAAGTATTTCCGGTACTATCTCAAATCTTTTTCCTTCAAGATCTATTTTTTTTAGAACTCCTGTACGAATAAGTCTGAATCCGCACAAAGGATCCGGAACATATTGACCACTTATTTTGGATATTAAGGATGAAGACCATCTATTAATGGCTAATCTGTCGTCCGGCATATTGCGAGGATTCGCAAGCCGGTTGCCGGCAACAATATCCGAGCCGGTTACTCTCATCTTTTCTATGAATTTTGGGATGTCTTTGGGGTTGTGTTGAGCATCGGCATCAATAGTGAAAAAATATTTATACCCTTTTTCTTGGACGAAGTTAAATCCCTTACGTAATGCGTTCCCTTTTCCTTCGTTCTTTCCGTTCTTTAGCAGTAAAGCGCCTTTCTCCTCCGCATATTTCCCGGTATTGTCGTCCGATCCGTCATCCACAACTATAACATCAATCTTATTGCTTCTAACGGCACTTACAACTTTCCCTATCGTTCTCTCTTCATTGTATGCCGGTACTATAGCGCAATACTCATTCACGTCTGTTGTCATTTTCCTCTCATCCGACATTGCAAGGAGAACCTAGCTCGACGAAACAATCTCTACAAATCATATGTCTTTTGAGATCGCTTCACCCCTCACCTTCGTTTGGGGCTCGCATAGACGAATAGAACCTACCTTCTCATATTTCTTGGCATCTTGCTTAATTTTTTTAGATCTTTAAGCATTTTATCCTGTTTTTGAAGTTTCTTAAAATCTTTCCATGCAAGCTGCTGATTAAGATTCCTATAAAGTTGAAGTAAAGAATCTTTATCTAAATCCTCTATTTCCGTACCTTTATAGGCATAACGAACCTGATCATTATCTATCTTTTTTTGCTCTACTCCGGGAGTAAACGCTCTTATATCAATGTTCTGGTCCAAAACAGCATTAATTCGTCTGGTGATGTCATCTTTTTTAAGTTCCAACATGCGTATTTCAGAAGAAAAATCTTCTTCCATTTGAGCGATACCGCATTTAGGGAACATGGATCCAGCTATCATTAAGGACATCACTAAACAAAAAATCTTTTTCATGATCTTCTCCTTTTTATTAAGACAACCCCCAAATATGGCATCATAATTTGCGCAAATCCTTATCTGGACTATTGACCATGGACAATTGACTATGGATTTCCTGTTTTCAAGATTTTTTGCAGAAAAATCTTGGTCTATCGTCAATAGTCTATGGCATCTACCCTCTAACTTCTACCTTCTATCTCTTCTTATTGATCTCTTCTATCTTTTTAATGTCATCCATCTGTTTCTGAAGTTTCTGCATGTTACGCAGAGACAATTGGCTATTAACTACTTTTAAAAGACCGAACAGGGCTTCGTCATCAAGATCGTCAATGTTTACACCTTTGTACTTATAAATCACCCCTGCCGAACTTTTTTCCTGTTCAATGTCTGTCATAAGCGCAAGAACATCCAGTCTATGCTGGAAAACGCCCTTTATACGTTTCATCATTTCATCTCTTGAGATCCTAGCAGACGCCTGTCCCTCTGAAACAGGGGAGGTCTCTTGTGCAAACATTCCTCCCGCACAAAGAACTATTCCAACCATTATAACCAAAAAACTTGAACAGATACGACTGATCATACCGCACTCCTTTTGTTTATACGAACAAGGGCAAAGATGGATCCCGCTGCCATTAGTAAGAATGTAATTTGAGCCAGGGTTATGCTTCCCAGGACAGGCACGCTGTCAGCCCTAAACCCTTCAATGATAACCCGCAATGCGCAATATACGGCCATACTTCCGAAATACGTACTCCCGTCGGGAAAATTTCTTCGTTTAATGTATAGAATACGCGAAACAACAAGAGAAAAGCAAAGGTTCACAAAAGAATATATCTGTGTAGGGTGATTCCCGTTAAACAACGCCCCAATGGGCCCCGCAAGAGGTCTGCCGTAACAACATCCTACACATAGACATTCTATTCGCGTAAGCGCCAATCCCGCAAATGTTACAGCTACAAAATAATCCAAAGCTTTAAGAAAAGTTATACCATTTTTATTGTTCTTGGTGAGCACCCATGTAACCAATAATTGAAAAAAGAACAAACCCAACGAAGCCTTCCCCAAATGAACCGTGGATATATCAAACGTCTCTCTGTTCAACAAGCTGTAGATACCGTTTATTATGAAATAGAATATCTTGGCCCCAATAAACGTGAAATATACGCCTATCATCAAGCCAATAAAGATCCTGATACGTTTTTCTTTAAACTCTTTAGGGAACATATATACAGCTACCAAAACAACAATGATAACACTCAAAAGATTAAAGGAAGCCCATGATATCAGAGTTCTCGGAAAGTGCCAAAAAAGAGACTGTATCAAATTGGATTGAGAAAAGGAAGCGCTGTAACTAATAATAGAATTCTGCATAATTTACCACAGATATAACAAGATAAGTTAATAGATGTATAAATATATCACATTAATAATAGAAATACAAGTCAAACAAGCCTTTCATTGGATCTGCAGGGTTTGTGTGATTATACGTCGATTATCCTTAGACAGGACCATTCCATAGAACATAAGGGGACATTTATGCCTACTTTCAATGAAAGTATATTCTGGGGACATCCTTCAACCCGGGATTATACCCTCCCACACGGGAAGGGTGTCCCCAGAACGCGGCAAACAATTAAATAAGGGCACCCCTAAGGATGCCCTTATTTAATATCTAGCTTCTTTCTACCTTCTAACTTCTGTTCTCTAACCTCTACCGTCCATCTTTTACCCTCTGTATTATAGAGAAGTTACTGTCGCGTTGATCGCGTTCATTATCTGACCAATAGTCTCGGTAATTCTCTCGATCACTGCGAAGTATCCTATGTTTTTCAATAAGCTCTGTATGCTGCTAAAATCGTCATTATTACTGTATCCTACTGCTACAACACAAGGTTGGCTTCTGATAACACTATGCACTAGATTCGCCATATTGGTCTCTGCAGAAAGGTTGTCTTCAACCGTACCGTTAAGAAGTACATAACTCGGCATTTTATGCGGGTCTGATTCATGGCTCTTCAGATCATTGTATACCTCGCTCGTAACTTTCCGGGCATCCCTATTGCTTAGTATTATCGCGGATTTAGCTACCTGTTCCCCTCCCATACTTGCGCTTATCCTGTCAGACAAGGTTCTCGAGCCGGTTAGGTCTTCCTGTACATATATCGCGCCTGCTAGTTCTCTGCCGGGTTCCGGAGTACCGATAATCGCTATCTGTACTTTACTTCCGCTGGCTTCAATAGTCTTTGCTAGAATTTCAACCGACTGGTCTACAGCCCCCGTATCGAAAGCAAGCACATAAGTACCCTGGTTGAGTACGCCTATTTGATAATCAAGATAGCTGAGCATATCTTCCATCCGCACAGTCCCCTGTAAACTTATCTGACGCGAGAACATCTTCATAAAATCATCATCGTTCCACACCTTACGTGAAGACATGGATATCGCGTTCATGATGAGTTCCACGTTCTGAGGTGTAACATTCATAAGTTCGTCCTGCTGAAGTTTAAGCATTGTACTTAATGCGCCAAGCTGCGTTGTATCCATACGGCTTATACCCTTCTGCAGAGCGGCTATTGCGGTTATATCCAGATCGATCGCTTCGGTTTGAGTGACTTCACCGTTGACTATTGTCGATATCGTAAATTCGTCACCGGTTCTCGTTAATGCCCTCATCTGGAAGATTCCCGGTCCGGCACGTTCTACCATATATTCTGTCATCGGTTTGCCATATATGGCTTCTCTTATCATCATTGATACGGCGTCCGCCATAAATTCAGTGGTATCTGTCGCGATATGCGGATGTGTATGCCCACGGAAGATGACATTATCGTCTGTAGACACTGTTTCAGTGGAACTCATGAATTCTATCTCACCGTCTGCATCAAAAACTATCGCGGCTTTTTCTGATATTTCCACCGTTCCGTCTTTCATAACGGTATAGGTTATTTCGTACGGCATCATCCCGCCAAACTCCTGATCCGCGACTTCTTTTACCTTAATAAATTCTTCCTGTGTCATTTCTTTTTCCAACATATCGAGCACAGATTCACCTTCACCGGTAAGAGTATATTCCTTATCACCAAAGTTTACGGTGATTGTCTGTCCTGCACTTACCAGACCCCCACTCGAGGCGACTATACCTTCCATGAGTTTGGCCTTTTCTTCAATCGGCATGTTCTCAGGAAGAAGCACATTAAGTTCTCCGACTTGGGCGGCTTTTTCTTGAATGCTCATTTCTGCTATCTCTTCTTCATCTCTGCCTCTTATGGCTAACCCTCCTGCCAGAGGTATAATAGAAAGCGACGCTCCCAACGCATCAATAAGCGCTGGTATATTTATCTCAAGAATGGCACTGACGACGGCATAGGCGGCTAAAGAAAGGATTGCTGCTTTAATATACGGATTTGCATCTTCCCATGCGGATCTAGTTATTGATGCTAACGAACTTGTTTTACCGATAATTCTTTCCTTCACATTATTCAACCAGTACTTGAATATGCTCATTATTGACGGCGGCACATTAATAGAAATATCTGAAAAGACCTGTTCCGTTATCATCCTTGTCTCAAATTCATCGAGATATTTTTTTGCAGGAATTGTTTTACCATAGAGTTCGGTTTGAACAAAATATTCGCCTTCTTTTGTGATAACTTTTACTTTTGAAATCTCTTCCAAGGCTTCTTTCGCTTTCGCTTCGCGCGGCATGTTCTTATACTTTGCGGCATCCTTCCGGGCTATCTCAATATCTCTCTTCAAGTTGTCAATACCTTCTGTTATTTCGCCTTTAAAGATTTTAACTACAGATGCTTCCGGTTCTTTTACATTTAGACTTATAATGGCACTCGAATCTGCCGGTGCAGATGAAACCTGATCCATTATCTTTTGATCTTCAAGCACAGCGAGTATTGCGTCATTCACATCCTCCTCTGTCGGAGGAATATAGATGAACAGAATTTTGATATTGTCCGCTGAAAGGACAGCTTGTTTGATATCATCTTCTGTTATACCAGAACTATCAGCAGTTCCTGCAAAAACACCTATTTCAACCTCTTGTCCATTTGAAAGTGTTACAGTCTTAATGTCCGGAACTATAGTGCTCTTTTTCAGAACATTTTCCCGAATTGCGTCCTTTTCTTCTTGTGTGACATTTAAAACCGTAGCCGATCCTTGCTGAGCAACAACTGCTTGTCTGTTGAATTCTTTCCCGGCATACGCTGTTTTCACCCCGAATATTCTTTCCCTGACACGTTGACCCAAGTTCTTTTTAGGAGCTTCTACCTGTTTTAAAAACTCTTTATCTCCTAGTCTTTCCTGAACCTTATACCTTTCAGCCACAAGATCGTAAATAACCTCGAGATCCTGGATCAACAGTTCATGTTTGGTTCTGTTCTCTTGATCGTGGGTTACCAGTTCCTGTAAACCTATAATAGCATTATCAACATCCGTTTCCAGAACCTTTTGAACAGTTTCCCTTTGTTCTGGTGTAAATTTTTCGATCACTTTTCTGGCGGCATCTTTTTCCTTCAACGATGCTATCCCAAGTGTTTTCTTAATAGCGGATATATTTCTGTATGTCCCTACAGTATTATCATCCACTATTTTGCTGCTCTCTTGGGCCTTTTTCATTTCTCCAGAGGCAAAAGCACTTACATGGTCTACATCCATGTACACTGATGAGATATGATCCAGGAAGATCTTATAAGCATCGTTGAATGCTTCCTGTAGGTCCTTATCACTTCTCTCCCCTCTACGTATCGCTTCGGCTTCGACAAAAAATGCACGAGACCCATCCTCTATAAGTTCTTCCTGTGCCGCCCGGGTATAATGCCGGGTCAGAAGATCTGTAAGATTCTCAGTTACATCCTCGGGTAAGTTTTCTCGTTCGTCTTTTGTGATCGATAGTTCTTCCTCGGTTAGTGTCAGGCCGGTATTCTGTTTCAATTTCTTGGATAGCTTTTCGATATTTACTTTCCCGTTTTCAGTAGCTTCCCCAACACTCACAGAGACAAGGTCTGATATGGATTTGGGAACCGTGCTGAATACCGGGAGTTTATTATCAAGCCTGTTCCTCTCATCTCTCATCTTAAGCTGAAAGTTAAAGAGAAATTCCCCTTGCTCCATAGAGCTTCTTATTTTCCGGATAGAGGATCTCCCTAAAATGTTCTGAGTTTCTGTTACAGCTTTTACTATGACTTCTTTTTCTTTGCTTATTACTTCCTCTGTTTTTTCTGTCTCCGAAGATCCTTCCCCGGCATTGTCATTAGCTATTGCTAAAGCCTTAAAGATAACCGGATTAGCTGTTTGGAAATGTTCCCACGCATATAAACTGTTCGCTTTTTCAAGTTTTGCCAGGTCAAGAGAACCTTTTTCAATAAGCATCATCTGCACAAATTCTCCGTTCTCCCCATTCCTTCCGGCTCTTCCAGCAAACTGATCCCGCACCCTTACATTGTTATGAAAGCCCATCGAAATAGCCAGTAATCCTTCGTGCTCCTTTCCATAGTGCTCTGATCTATACTTGGCTCTCTCGCTCTCGCTCTTTTTAAAGGCGTCTGGGGTTATATCTGTCCCCCTGCCTGCAACAGCGGTAGCAATAGTTATCATGCCGTCTTTTGCGGCCTCTTTTTTGAAATTCTCCGCTGTTCTTTCCTTTCTTGCGTCATAAACCTGAAAATCTTTTCCTTCAGAGAGAATCGTTTCAGCCCCATTCTTGTCTATCTTCCACTCTGACATCTCCTTAGCAAGCTTATCTGCTTCTCTCATATTCATGACCTGTATGAGAACCGGACGATCGTTGTTAACCGCTTCTTCGATCTTGTTCTTCAGCTGTTCCGATCTCTCTCCCTCGCTGAAATAAATTTCATCGGGCCTATTCTCTCTTTTATCGACCGCGTTTCGTCCTATGTTGTCTATGCTGAGACCGTATATATCTTTAAAAAGAGCAATGTCTTCACGGAAACTTGTAGCTGTACCCGTCATTCCCGAAACATCTCCGAAAAATGTCAGGACATCTCTGGCTGTGAGAGATCTACTGGTTCCTGAACCACCTTTCATTTCTAATCCCTCAACTTTACCGTCCGCCCTCAAGATCTCTTTCGCTTCAAGAAATTGATGAAGGTTATCCTGAAGTCTCTGGCCTTCCTGTGTAAAGCCTGTCGTATCGCTTACCAGAATTATTTCCCCATGACGAAGGGCATAATCTCTGTTCAAAGAATATAAGATATCCGCCTCAGCTGCACGTTTAATGTCAGAAAGGATATCTTTTTTTCTCATACCTTCCTTTGAAAGTTCTTTTGTTGTCTCGCTTGGGAGAATGCCAAGCATAGCTTTCTCGGCAAGAGCATCAAATGCCCCGTCTATTTCTTCTAAAGTAAGGCTACTATTCTGATTCTGAAGAACTCTTTTGATCTTTTGACGAGTTTCGGTTTGCCTAAAAGCCATGGCGTAATTACTAACGATCTCATTTCTTTTAGCTTTATCTTTACTGAGAGATACCATTCCATCTGTCCTATTGTAGCGCATATGAAATCCCTCTTCTGCTTTTCTTGCTGTAACCCCACTATCTTTTTGTGCCTCCTGTCTTTCGGTCCCTTCTAAAGACAACTGTTTCTGGACCTCATAGGCAACCATTGTCTTTATCTTGTCTTCCAAATTAATCGCTCCTTGACCTCCCGACATTATGAAAGAGGTTAAAGCCTGGTCGATCAAAACTGAATCTATTTCGTCAATTGTAACAAAGATGTCTTTGAGATCACTTTCTTTAGTTCTTATATAGCGCCCGCCTTTATTCTTCTCAGAAAGAACAAAAGAATCATGAATGACATCGAAAGCAAGCTGACCAAAGTCAACATATGTTACATCTATTTTGTTCCCTTCGGCATCGGTATTATAGTTTGAACCCCTTTCTTCATTTAGAGTGTTCTTGGTAACCAATCCTACGTTAAGCCCCATTATGTCACCCAATATATGCTTAGCTCCTTTTTTTGCGTCAGTTCCGTACCCTTCTTCCGCAAGATCAGAGCTGGAAGAAGCTGAAATAACACCTTTTCCGGAAAGAGCTCTGACATAATTGACCATCCATCCGACTATTGTCTTACCCTCACCAGTAGCTAGTTCGGCTATCCTGTTACCTTCTATCATAGAAACCGCGGCTAACAGCTGCTCTCTGTACGGGATCTTGCCGTCTTCTATGACTATTCCCATCATTATCGCGGCTAAGGCCTCCTCTGTAGAAAATCTTCCCTCACCTTTCCACTCTGCTGTTTTACTCTTAAGATACCCTGATACTTTTTCCTTTAATTCTTTGAGTTCCTGAACCTTCCCCTCTTTATTAAGGGTTGTCACGTATGATATCATCTTATCCCGCAAGGTATTGCCATTAGCTTCCGAAATCTTCAGATTAAAGGTCTTTTCAATATTTTGGATCTCACCCTCTAGTATTCTTTCTGCGTCTACCGCTGTCTTGTAGATATCCGCACCGATGAGTTTGCGCTGTTTTTCGTGCAACTTCTTTTCTTCGTTTAGATATTCCTCATATTTTGCCTGAGAGATTCCTTTTTCTTGAGATTTTTTATATGCTTCTTCCCTCTTTTTGTTCAGAGTGTCGGAGATCTTTTTGGCTTTCCTCTTGGTGAGCACACTTTCTCCTTTAGAGATAGATTCCGTAATAAATTTTCCCAATAAAGTGCTTTGCTCATAACTAAGATCTTCGCCCTGCCCTTCAAAATCTCCCATCATCTGATCGGGATGAGCTTCTGTCATAAGAAGTTTCACATCCGAAGATATTCCTGTCTCAAGACTAAGATCTAATGCGCGTTTACCTATCAAGCTCTTAAGCGTCTCAACGTCTTTCGACCCGACGCTATTCATAATGGTCAATCTCTGCAGAGATTGTTCCAGCATACCGTTCTGTCCGCTCATTTCTGCAAGAAAAGTCTTCACACCATCTGATAGGTTATTCACATTATTTTCATCAAGCATATACGCAATGAACGCCTGATTCCCCTGCATAACGTCTTCTTTTTCCAGTAGATATGTTTTAACTTGAGCAATCTCTTTATCCGAAACTGCGTAAAGTTCATATATTCCTAGTTCAGTTAAAGCTTTCACAACAGTGTCCGCCTTGTCCTTGCTGAAAAGCTGATGATTATGTATTAGTTCGCTCTTTATAGCATCTGAGATCTCCTGAAATACCCCGTCATTCGCGTCAAAATTATTAGAAGTGGCGTTTATTCTCGCAATAAAATCATTCGCCGCATTAGCCCCCAAAATCGCCGCAAGATTTTCTGCAAAGACTTTCCGGTCTTTTACCCTACCAAAAACGGTTTTAAGAGATCCCTTAATTTCATTCGCACCCACATCTTTGTTGACCAATAGACCATATGCCTTGAGTATAGCAAAAGTCCGAACATCTCCTCCCGCTTTTTCAAAATCTTGGGACAAATCCAGAGTTTTTTGATCCCTCATTATCCCGGTCTCTCTCTTGCTAAAGGAATCCACCAATCCATCAGCATTCGTCACTAACAGAGCCTCTTCCAGCTGTGTAGCAAAATGATGACCTCCTATGGTGCTGTAAACGTAAAAGGATTGAGCAAACATCGACATTGCCATTTTATAACTTTCTCTTCCGGCATTTGTTTTCGTGAGTTCCGTGATCATTCCTTCAAGTCTCTTGGCTCTTTCTTCAGGAAGAACTGCATTTATAAGCTTTTTCTGGACACCAATATCAGTGGCATGCGCTATAGCAAGCCGTTCTATTGCTCTTGCAGTATCGTTATCGTTAACACTGAACGCGTCAATAATAGTCGCATTGTTAAGGGCTATTCCCACCGCTTTGGCTAGCCCGGCATTCTCTCTTCCTGTTAGAAGACCTATTACCCTTTCATTCACACCGAGCTCTTCCATGTGAGCTTTTGCTTCACCGGCTTTATTGTCCGCAAGCATCCTGCCGACAGCTATGCCTTTCACTCTTTTCCCAAGATCTTTAGCCGAAAATGTCCCAGTCTGAGATTTAAGTTCTTGAGCGAGTTCTTTCCTGTCTAGATTGGAAGCTTCTACAGTTTGCAATGATGTCCCTAGATCATTTAGCACTGTTTCTGTAATAGTATCAGAAGCCTCTGTCTGCAGGGTACTGGCAACCGCAAGCAAAGATATCTGCTGAGTTATATCATCACGCTCAAGATTGAAAGATCTCTCCAAAATACTGTTAGCAAAGTCTTTTCTCGTACTGACCCCCATGGCCTTTACAGCATCCTGCATATTATTAGAGACTCCAAGATAGACCAAGCCTGCTCTATTGGCATTGTCAACAAAAGATGCCAATGCTGTATTTGCAATAGTTTGACTAAGATTGATCTTTCCTCTTCCTCCAATATCAAGCATAGACATATTAGAAGTTAGGTTCCGGATCGATGCCGGACCGGCACTTTCAGCAAGAGTAATGGTCTCCATTGCTCTTACGGAGATGTCGGCAGCGTTAAACAATCTACCTTTAATGGACACATCGGAGACGGAAAGAGCTGCACCTACCATGGCCGTTCTTCCTGCCAGTGATTCTATACCCGAAGAAAGATCTACTTTTGCTAACGGATTATTAGACATATACGAGCCTATCGCCCGTACCTCTTCTAGTCCTAGGTCGCTGAATGAAACATCAACGCCCAATGATGTGAGCGTTTCAAGATCATCCGTATACCCCTGCAATGCTTCTCCAACTTCAATATTTGTATTAATCTCGGCCAAAGTCTCTACTATGGCTATATCCGTCGTGGATACCGTAGTAGCAATAACCTCTCTGTTAGAGGTAGCAAATTCTCCTAAGAGTGTTGCTGCCTGTACATTCTCACCAGATTCCAGTAAAGTAATAGCTTGCTCAAATGTTGCAGTATTGTTATACCCTTCACCAGAAAGAGTTTTAGCGACTTCAGTAGCACTTCCACCGGACCTTACAATGTTCATTATGTTATCACTGCGAGTTTCTGTAGTGCCCACCTTCCCTCTAAAATTTGCATTACCGTTAAAATCAAACATTTCCACTAAATATTCCGCTGTTGAGGCTTTTATTCCGACAGCTTGCAACCCCAGTCCGATAAGAGGCTCTTTAATTCCTTCTTCCCAGACCGACCCGAGTCCGCGGCTGACTATACTTCTTTCTGATCCTCCTGAAATGTAGCTGAAAGTATTTTTCATTCCCCGAGCAAGTTTCATAACATTTCGTATAAGAACATTATTAGCCATCATATGAGGACCGCCGACTACCCACATTGCACCGGCATTTATACTCTCTCCTGCGGCTTTCCCTCCGTGTCCCAACATAGCTCCGATGAATGGTCCAAGAAGATGGAAAGTAACGATAAACATCGGACTGAAATTGTTTTTAATAGAAGACACTATGTCCTGCTCCCCGAACTGCCAGACCATCTGCGCAACTGCTCTGCCTATCCAGTTCTTGATATATGAGATATTGTCTTGGTCATATCCCATTGATTTCATAAGAGGTTGAGTGAATTTCCCCATACCTGTAAGCGTTATCGGCATAAGTATACCTATTTGGAATACGGAATTAAGCGCTGCTTCCGCGCTAAAAGTACGAAGCCATATTTTAGTTCCGGCTTTTACCGATCCAAAGATATTTTTCCCGCCAAATACAGCCGGATATTTTAATCCACCCAAAAATTTTGCGGCGACCCTGATAGGTTTACCAAAAACACTGTATCTACGGGCCCCTGAAGCAGCATTGTTCATTATCTTACCCATGACTTTTCCTGACCCTACTCCTGTCAGGGCTATAAAAAAGATCGAGATACCTACAGTGAACATGTCGCCGCTATTGTAAAGTTCCGATACAGAAACATCGCTTATGACAGATAGTCCGGCTGTAAATCCGGTATAAGCGAGCATGGACCATACCGCGGCATTTCTGGCTGATAATATCCTCTCACCACTCAAAACATGTTTAGCTCCCGCACCTGCCATCTGAACGAGACGTGAAGACAATGTTGATGTGGCTGTGCTTATCAAACTTCCTCTCCATCCCTGCATGAAGAGTTTAGAAGAGTCGCCTAGTATACCTCGGACTTTAGCCACCCCTCCGAGTCCCGGCAAAAATGATCGTATGCCCCCCAATAATGTTGAAACAGCGCCTGCAGTAAAGACGAGTGTATGACCCGCTGCTGTTGCTACCCCTTTAGCTGCTCGACCTAATACTCCAAAAGGCGTAGTCGTAAGTATGCCGAATTGAACAGACCCTACCTCGCCTATTTTCTTCATTCTCGCGGTCACATTCAGCCATCCGGCTTTGACATTCCGTATTTGAGTAGAAATGTTGCTTGCCGCTCTAACTTTTACCGCCTTACCGAAATTAACCATTTTGACAACGCGGCTAGCCATAACTTTCCTTGTCCCGGAAACAACTCCCTTAAAGGTCATTGCCGCTATTCCTGTCCTAGTCACTCTATAACCTTTTGCTACGGCTGTTCCCACTCCTCTGATCGAGAATTTGGAAATCGCCTTACCACTACCTCTAATTATGCTTTTTACGAAGGCTCCTAGTCCGGCTGTTAATACAATATCCATGACCAGAAAGCCTGCGAAAACCTTCATCTCTTGGTCTTTGAAAACGCTATTTTTATGTATCTCAAAGGCCCCGCCAGAAGTCGCCGCTCCAAAAGTTATATAATCAACGAAACAAACCATCAAATTGGCCGACTCAAAAACGAAAGAACTAAAACCTCCGTTAACAGCGGCATTATTGGCAAGTTCGTTCATAAGGGTATGAGAGGTTGAAAATTCAAGAGAATCACGTCCTATGCCTTTGAGAATTCCCTCTCCATTGATAGTAGCTTTTTGAAATCCTGTTAGGGCTGGCCCCATGATAAAATAACCGCCTGCCGCACCTATCATAGTACCCGTTAAAACACTTCCTATTACTACAGGGATGGCCGCCCATGTTACCCCAACAGTAAAGAATCCTCCGACAAAAGCAGCAACAACGGCCACTCCACCCGTAATCGCTCCCACAACCGCCATATAGCCCTTATTAGCCTTTTCTGCAGCTTGGCTCATTATGATTTTTGATGCTATTTCTATAGATCCATTGTTCGAAATCTTAATCTGGTCACCCGATGCAAAAGCATTCAGGATCCGCTTATTATCTGTCCATTCAAAAGAAGTGACGAGTTGGGGCCCTGTTTCGCCACCCACAGACCGGGTTACCGCAATATCGTCGCCCTTTACTCCGCCTTGCAATACAGCTCCTGTTTCCTTTTGAACTACGCTTATCCCTATCTGACGTTCTTCTCCTAGCTTAGTCCTCGCGTTATACAGTAACTTAACCATGCCTTCTTTATTCGTTACATCGTCTGCACCGGAGATCAATGGTTTTGTAGCCAAAATATCATACATGATCAGCCCAAAAACATTATTATCCTCCCTGTCTCCTGTGGAGCTTATTAGAACCGCATTTCCTGA
>Ga0075122_10000464_pt1 | contig 32471 bp, 29 predicted proteins | sample AntAceMetag02UKB_FD_69790 | JGI IMG/M metagenome (GOLD analysis project Ga0075122, IMG submission 69790) | Saline lake microbial communities from Ace Lake, Antarctica - Antarctic Ace Lake Metagenome 02UKB | ecosystem: Environmental > Aquatic > Non-marine Saline and Alkaline > Saline | place...
CTCCTCCACCCGCACTGTTAATCAGGATATCAATTCTGCCATAGGTTTCAGCAGTTTTTTGAATACAATGTTTAACCTGTTCCTCCTCTGTCACATTTGTTTCGATAAAAAGACCACCGATCTCTTTTGCCAACTCTTCAGTATTGGTTATATCCGCAATAACCACTTTCGCACCGGCTTTGGCAAACCGCCTGGCCGTGGCCAAACCAATACCTGATGAACCGCCCGTAATAACAGCGATCTTTCCTTCCAGTGAAAACATAACGCCTCCTCTCTGCTATTGTTTAGTTCGTTGGATCGACCGTCACCATAGCTGCCCACCTGGTATCAATTTCAAACGCTATCTCAAGCTTTGCATTCTGTCCGAAGATTATCCTCTGCATATAACTCAATAAATCGCCTCAACAATTCCGACATACGGGGTAATGAAATATTCTCGGCATCCATATCCAGTAAGTAAAATGTTCCTTCCACCGTAGCGATTACCAGGTTGGTAATGTCCCTTTTATCAGCTTCTGATAATCCGGAAAACTTTTTGGTGGTTGAAAGGATTTCGGTAAACTCCCTGCGCTGCTCAGAGACCTGGTTTTTAAAAGTCTGCCGAATGGTGTCACTGCGATGGGCAGCAGAGCAGGTATCGTAAAAAATACTTTCCCCTTCCAAGCGCTGCGTTTTTGGACTGAAGAAAAAATCAATGATATTCTCAAATCGCGTTTCCGGATCTTTGATATCCTGAATTTCTGTGGTCAGCGTCTCCAATATCTCAGCAGTTCTTCGCCTCACTAATGAGCTGATCATGTTGTCCCTGCTTTTAAAATAGTGCAGCAGAACACTGACCGGAAACCCGACTTCCTCCGCTACAACGCGTAGAGATGCCTTTTCCAACCCTTTTCGAACCGCACAATCGTAAAATGCATCCAGAATCTGAGCTTGTCTCTCCTTGGCAATACTCTTTCTGCCTCTCTTTTTTCCTTTTTTTTTCTCCATAAATATCTTCTTCGTTTTCCTGTAACAGTTACATTGTTAAAAACTACGTTCCCTCTCTTATTTCAGGAATCTGTTTGAACCCCAAAAAAGATAGAGCCAAATCGATTTGAGTCAAAAATCAGACCAGTCAATTCGATAACAGCATGATGTCACTCATGCTGGGATTACCCGGTTAAAAGAGCCCTGGCTTTTTTGGCAGCACTGGCAGCATCCGGGGCATAGCCATCAGCACCAATTTTATCTACATACTCCTGGGTTACCGGGGCCCCTCCAAACATCACTTTGACTTGGTCGCGCACACCGCTTTCTTCCAGAAGTTTGATCACATCTACCGCACTTGTCATTGTATTGGTTAAGAGAGCCGACATGCCAAGAATATTGGGTTTTTCTTTTTTAACGGCATCCAGAAAAGCTTCCGGTGTGACATCTGTTCCGACATCAATAACTTCGAAACCTGCGCCTTCCATCATCATTCCGACCAGATTCTTCCCAATATCGTGCAAGTCGCCCTTTATCGTTCCTATCACTACTTTACCAATGGGCTTAATGCCTGTAACTGCCAGCAATGGGCGCAACATGGCGATGCCTACCCTCATTGTCCGTCCGGCAATCATCATTTCCGGGAGGAAATATTCGCCACATTCAAAACGTTTTCCCACTTCATCCATGGCTGCAATGAGGCCTTCATTCAGGATAACTTCTGTCGCAATATTTGATTCCATCGCTTCCGTAATAGATGCTTCTGCATCAGGGACACTTCCTTTAATAACGGCTTTGAATATCCTTTCAACTAAAGATTCCATGATCTACCTCTCTGGTTTTTTAAAAACAAAAAAAACACGGTGGCAATCGACATTTTCTTAACAATTTCTCAGTCAGGAAGGCCGGCGTTAGAAGTGTGTCTGGGAAAACCATACCTGACCACTTCCTTCTTCCTTGTAATCCTGGAACATCTGAATTGAGTTGTCCTCTGGATTTCGATATTTGATTTGGTTTTATTTATATACCGAACGTTCGATAAATACATATTTATTGAATCATTGATCTTCTGTCAAGAAGATTTTTAACAAAATAAACACCGGGCGGGGTAAAAAAGTAGAAAGATCTCGTGGGGTAAAAAAGCAAATCATTGTCAAGGTATTCAATAACAACACTTTAAGGCCGAAATGAAACGAGTTTTCCGTCCGTCATACCAATTGTGCTTCTTTGACTCTCCTGTTAAACTTCCAAAAAATATAAGATTTTCCCATAAAATTAGAACAGTACAATACTTGAAGAGGGCTAAATGGAAGCGCTTGAAGCATTAGCTCTGGTAAGTGGAAATGTTAACCAAGAATTATTAATCAGAAATGGATATCTTGCTGCCGAGAATAGGATTTTAAAATCCAAGCTCAAAAAGCCCGTGCAATTCAAGGACAATAAAGAATTCAACTAGCAAAAATTGGCAAACGTATGGGAATTAAAGCTTTAAAGGAGATTTCCGGCTCTGTTGCAAAAAATTGCATATGGGAGTAGAAATCACAAGGAACCAAACTACACAGGGAGGGGATAGGATGATTTCAAATGGAAACACCTTTACCGGGCGATTACCAAAAGCGGGAAAACATTGGATTTCTATTTATCATCAACCCGCAATGCCAAAGCAGCTAAACGCTTTCTAGGGAAAATTCTTCGAAAAATGAAGGAATATGAAAAGCCTGGTAAAATCAACACAGATCTGGCTCCAAGGTACAGTCATGGCATCGGAGAACTGAAAAAAGAAGGCCTCCTGGATGATCAAGTCATCCACCGAAAGGTAAAATATCTAAACAACCGAATTGAAGCGGATCACGGCAAACTGAAGCGCCTGAGCAAACCAACTCTAGGTTTCAAGTCAATGAAGACCGCCTTCGCCACCATTAAAGGCTTTGAGGTGATGAGAATGTTTAAGAAGGGTCAATTTGATATTGGGAAATACAATCAAGGATTGAGGGGAGAGATCCGGCTAATTGAAAGACAGTTCGGGTACTAACCAACTACTTAATTTTAAATCTCTGAGGAACATTTTTTTGTTTTCTAATTTTGGCAACAGAGCCGTCAATACAGCAGAAGGACTTAAATGAACGGAAATGAACTAATACAAGCTGCAATCAAGCTACAAAAGGTTGACCGTATTCCCTGGGTCCCGTTCGTAGGTTGTCATGCCGGATATCTCATTCAGGTGAATGCAAAGGAGTATTTTCAATCCGAAGAAAATATTGTCAACGGTGTCAAGGCGGCTATCAGCCACTATACCCCCGATGGCATCCCCATTGTGTTTGATCTGCAGGTGGAAGCAGAAATTCTGGGCTGCGATTTAATCTGGGCAGACGAGAATCCCCCGGCTGTCAGCAGTCATCCACTGGCAGAAAATATATCACTGGATGATCTTCAGATTCCCCGGGCGACAGATGGTCGCTTACCCCTTATCCTTGGTGCCACTCGAACCATACGGAAAGAGTATCCGGATATTGCTCTCTACGGATTAATAACAGGACCATTTACTCTGGCTCTCCATCTATTTGGATCAGGCATCTTTATGAAGATGTATAATGATGAAGCGTTTGTTAAACGCCTGATATCGTTCTGCACAAAAGTCTGTTTTGCCATGTCTGGCTATTATATTGAAGCCGGTTGCGACGTGATCGCCATGGTTGATCCCATGACCAGCCAGATTGGTCCGGATCATTTCAAACAGTTCGTTACCAAACCGGCAACTGACATTTTCGATCATATCAGAGACAAAAAATGTCTCAGTTCATTTTTCGTCTGTGGTAATGCTCAGCAGAATATTGAAGTTATGTGTGAATGCCGTCCTGACAATATCTCAATTGACGAAAACATACCTCTTGATTTTGTAAAAGAGATCTGTCTGAAGCATCAGATCAGCTTTGGCGGCAATCTTCAACTGACGGTGGTCCTGCTGCTGGGTGATGAAGATGATGCTGTAAGGAACGCCCATGAATGCATGAAAATTGCTGGAGACACAGGATTTATTCTAGCTCCCGGTTGTGATTTGCCCTATGCAACTCCTGCTGAAAACATCAAAGCCATATCTGAATATATTCATGATCCCTACCAACTTGAAATTGCTCAAACACTCGAAGGACATGAAAAGGTTCAGGATATACTCGATATGAGTGATTACGGCAGGTCAGACAAAATCATCATCGATATCATTACCCTTGATTCTGAATCCTGCCCTCCCTGTCAGTATATGGTTGAATCAGTCAAAGAAGTTGCCCCGGCCTTCGAAAATATCATCACGTGGAGGGAGCACAAAATAAAACATCGGGAATCTCTGACTTTCATGACCTCCTTGATGGTTAAGAATATCCCCACTATTTGTATCGATGGACAAATTACATTTGTATCCAGAAATCCTCCCAGAGAAGAACTGATCGCAGCAATTCAAAAACGGATCTTTGAAAAGCTAAATCACAAAATCAGGTCAAAAAAGGGAACTCTTCTGATATTTGGTAAGGATGAAGAACAGTGCAATAATGTCAAACCAGAAGTGGAACGGGCGCTACGTGAATTGGGAACAGATGTCGACATTGAGTACATTACAGATGAGAAAGAGGCACTTTCCTATGGAATTACTTCAACCCCAGCAGTCGTGACAGCAAAATATTCAACTAAATCAGAAGGCTTTGTGCCTTCCATCCCTGCAATCAAAGAATGGATCAAAGAACTGCAATAAAGCCTGTTCCTTTTTTTCTGGTTACCGGATTTTTAGGAAGTGGAAAAACCACTCTTTTAAAAAGGTTCATCGAAACCTATGCGGATGGAAAAAAACTGGCCATTATTCAAAATGAGTTTGCCGATATAAACGTGGACGGAAGAGAACTCAAAGCCACCGGAAAATCGTTTGAACTGCTTGAGATCAACAAAGGGTCGGTTTTTTGTGTCTGTTTATTATCCGATTTTACATCCTCGTTGATAGATTTACTGGATACCTGCCAGCCAGATGCCGTTATTCTGGAAGCTACCGGACTCGCAGACCCTATCGCCATTGGACAATTATTGATGGCCGATAGGTTAAAAATGAAAACGTACCTGTCTCATGTCTGGTGCATTATAGACACAACCTCATTTTTACCTATGGAAACTCTGGTCACAAGAATGGTTCACCAAGTGCGAATTGCAGACAGTGTCGTTTTAAATAAAACCGATCAATCTTCTGCTGAAGAGACTCAGCAAGTCGAGAAGAGAATCACTATGATCAACCCACATGCAGAAATCACCCGAACCAAATATTGCGATATCGACCTGTTTGATATTTTTAAAGAGATAACAGCAACTTCTAATTCACCAACGAATACCAATAACATTAATCACCTGATAAGTAGTGGACCTCCAAATATCTTTTCAGCGGTAGTCAGAACAACCGGGAATATTGCCAGAAAGGACTTAGAACAGTTTTTAAGTCAATATGAAATGAATACGTATCGAATCAAGGGATATGTGAACCTATCCGACAACTCTTCTGTCTCCGTTCAATCCTGTTTTGGCAAGACAAAAATTTTATCGGTAGAAAAATCCATGAGCCCAACAGAATTGATCGCGCTGGGACCTAATTTAGATCATCGTGTATTCAGCAACGCTTTTGAAAGTTTCCTTTAATAAGTGATAGGAAATTGCTTTTTCGCAGTTTGGTAGATTTTGGGTCTTTTATCAGACTCAACCTTAAAGAGAATCAATTTACAGGGGGAATAGAGGTATTTTGAGGTATTTTTTGGTTTAATGTCAGATCTAGATCGCCCTTCCCGCCTGCTTCTCGAACACTTCAGCATAGGTCTCCTCAAACAACTGATAACAGTTATTAAAGATCTGCCACAAGGGAGACGCCTTTCGGTCCCTGGGCTGATATAAACTAAGTATCGCCATGACCGGCCCTGAAAAATCCGGGGAGGAAAATTCGCTGCAAAAAGGAATAAAAAAAATGTTGGGGACCGCAGGGCAGAGTTTTCAGAGTTTTTGAGGATACGTTGTTTTCACAAGGCAACAACATCAAAGTTGATAAACACCACAATTGGATCCAGGAAAAAACCTGCTTCAGTGTTTTTAATCGTCATAAAAACTCACTGGAGGCCTTTAAGAGACGGGCCACGGCAGAAGCGCATCGTTTTGGTTTCGAACATTATGAAAAACCGGTTATCATTGGAGACGGGGCGAAATGGATATGGGACTACGCCGACGAGCACCACCCCGGTGCCATTCAAATTCTCGACTATTTCCATGCAAGCGAATATCTGGGAACTGCATTGAAATCGATTGACGTTGGCAAAAAGAAAAATGAGGAGTTGTTCGAAACGCTATTGGCAGGGAATGTAATGAAAGTCTTGAAGTTTATGAACCTGCATAAGCAGACAAAAGAAATTACCGATTGTATTCGTTACTTTAATAACTCACATTTTTGGGTTATAAACCACCCTCACTCCCCGAGCCCATATGAAAAAATCAAACAGAAACCTCAGCTGGACGTCTTATACCGATAATTTAAAGGATGAGATCACAACTGTCGACAATGAATTGGAAAAAAGCATAGTTGAGTTGGGCTTGTTTTCACAGGCTCATACCTTTGGCCTGCGAAAATCCAAAGGGGTTTGTTTGAAACAAACCCTGTTTTCCATGTTTTACAAATGGAAGATCGCACCATCCAAAACGAGTTGAAAGCCGAGTCTATCGGAGTTCTCTGAGATTCAGTTTTCAACCCAAAAATGTGAGATATTATTTTCTGTGTTCTGGGGTACAATAACAGATGAAATACCAATAAAGGCAATTGTTCATCAAAAATTCACCCTCGACTTAGCGTCTTCTCGTTTTATCTTCTATCATAGAATTTCTATTAGCAGGCACGTCAGATATTTCGTGCTCAGCCGGGAATTCACACTGTCCAGTCCCATCTTAATTGTAGCAGAACTGTGTTCAGTCCATATCAACGGGATAGATCCGGCAGGGAATAGCACCTAACTCTACCGCGCCTAATTCTGGATCATAGGGTGGTTCACTATAAGTAAGCACATTTATATTAGATTTCCTGAATTGAAAGAGGTCTTCCGGTTCTTCGGGAAACCACCAGCCCATGGACGGGAATACAAGTTTAGGGTGGAGGGCTGAATCCAGTTTAAGGATTTGTTTAATCCTCCCCTTGCTTGTCTCAATGTAGATCCATTCGCCTTCTTTAAGACCGATTGCCTCAGCCGTTTCAGGATTCAGCTCCACAGTGGGGTTAGGCCTCAGAGCCCGGGCCAATTTCACATGTTTGTATCCGTTGTTCAAAAATCCAGGATCTTTACCGTTAAACATTAAAAAAGGATACTCTTCAGACGGTTCAAAACAGAACTGGGATAATTCCTTGAAATTCGGGATAGGCGGGTAACCTAACTTCTTCAGCATATTGGAGTAAATTTCCGCTTTGCCTGATTGGGTCCGGAAAATCCCTTCTTCTGGTTTCTTATATTCTTTTGTGGCGTTGAGGGATCGTACCTCTTTCATCTGCTCGAAAGTGATTGAGGAAGGCTTCACCATCTCGTCCAAACAATCGTGCCAATCTTCCCAGAAAAAATCACGGAGTCCAACTTTTTTAGCAAGCTCGTTTAACCATTCAGAATCTGGCTTGGCATCTCCCGGTGGATCGACAAGCTTCGGATAAGCTCGAATTTCATCTTGCCAACCAGGCCAGTATCCCAGTGTTTCATGTTCAGCTCCCCAAGCTGCGGGAAGGACAATATCTGCGATGGCACTGGTAGGGGTCGGAAATATTTCAGACACGACCAGGAATTCGAGTTTCATGAACGCTCGATACGTTGTCTCAGTGTCGGGATAACTTACGAGGGGGTTGGTTAGGATATTTATTGCGGCTTTTATCGGATATGGTTTTTCATCCAGGACTGCGCTAACAAATGATTGCGGAGGTACATAAGCGGCAGGCATGCCCACACGGAAGGGACTGCATAGCCCATTTTCAATTTTCCTCGTATAGCCTTTTGGGAAATAGAAACGTCCTGGTCTTAAGTAAGGAGCAGGTTTCAGAATTGCGTTGCCGCCCGGAACATTCAAATTGCCTAATAGTGCGCGCATAATATTCATAGCCCGCATCGCCTGAAAACTATGGATACATTTTTCAGGCCCGTTCCCTTCCATTAAACAAACAGGTTGATTTTCGGGATCGCCCAGTAATCGGGCAATATTTTCAATCTGGGCCTTTGATACCCAAGTTACATTCTCGACATCCTCAAGGGAAAAGGTTTTTACTTCCTTTTCAAGCTCTTTAAAACCGACAGTCCACTTGGACACAAAATCAGCATTATAGAGTTTTTCATCAATCAGCACCTTTATAATTCCCATGGCCAATGCGCCATCACTTTGGGGTCTCAGGGCTATCCATAGATCGGCATTTCGTGCGATTCGAGTTCTTTTCGGATCAATGACCACTACTTTTGCTCCCGAAGAGGTTGCTGCCTTGACACTCTCTTTTAGTCCGCCTCCCATCAGACTTGATACATTAAATCCCCAAACAAGCAGCAATCCTGTATCTGGACTGGCATCGTAGCCAAAAACAGATCCAAAAACGGTGGTGGCACCTGCCACCCTGGGAACACCTCAGTAATTACCCGGGGTCACAGTATTAGCCGAGCCGAAGGCACTTGCAAATCTTTGGGCAAAGGCAAACTCCATCGCCTTGGGTTCCCCCAAAACAAAAGCAACACTGTCGGGTCCCAGTTCATTCTTATAGTAGGTAATCTTTTCTGCAATCGTATCAAGGGCCTCTTCCCAGGAGATCCGTTCCCATTTTCCGCTGCCCTTTGGCCCAACCCTTTTCTGAGGATATTTCAATCGATCGGGATGTGAACGGACTTCCTTCATTATTCGACTTTTGTCGTAATCGCATTTCGCACTTGGGTAACCACTCTCGGGATCCGGTTCAACCGCCACAATCTCCCCATTTTCGACAGCCACTTTTCGGGCACAATGGGATGGGCATATATGACAAAATGTATGATGCCACTGCATTTCCGATTTCGTTTGCTTATTCATATTTATCTGATCTCTTTTTATTCTTATTAAAAGTTTGTATCTGGACAATACTGGAAATTATTACAACGGTTTTATTGTCAGAGGTAGTATTGGGGATACGGTCAAAGGACCTGTTCCACTTAGCTAACCCATCACTGTTCGTGGAAGCCAAAGCACAATCTCAGGAAACACCATGAGCAGGATCAACCCGATCACGAAAACAGCAATATAGGGCAGAACTGCGATGTAAATGGCCTTTGTTGACACATCCGTTGGAGCGACTCCTCTGATATAAAAAAGAGCCAGCCCGAACGGGGGCGACAAATAACCAACCATCAGGGTAATGATAAAAATAATTGAAAACCATAAAGGATCGAATCCCAACTTTGTTATTACTGGAACCATGGTGGGCACAAGCAGGATGACGATCGCGCTTGAATCTAAAAACATGCCCACCAGAAAAAGAACGGCCAGGATTATACCCATAATGAGCCAACGGTTGACGGACGCATCTCCGGATTGGGAGATTTTGCCTACAAGTTCGGCAGCTCCCAAGGCCTGATAAACCCCTGCGAAAACCGCCGCTCCCATCATCACCCACATGACCATGGTCGTTACCCGTACGGTTTGGAATGTGGCGTCTATCAATAAACGGATATTTATTTTTCGTTTCAAAACTGCGACAATGAGCGAACCGACGACTCCAATGCTGCCAGACTCAGTGGGCGTCGCAATTCCTGTAAAAATGGACCCTAGAACTGCTATAATCAGGATTATGATCGGGATGACTTCCGGCAAGGCCTTGAGCTTTTCGCCAAGGGACGCACGTTCATCATGGGGAAGCGCCGGGCAGGTCTCCGGATTTTTTAGGCCCATTATCAATACATACAGGCACAAAAGCGCTGCGAACATCACGCCCGGCAAAACCCCTGCAAGAAATAGCTTTCCGATGGACATCCTGGCAAATAGTGCATAAAAAATCATGGGCACGCTGGGCGGAATCAAAATCCCCAATGTGCCTCCCGCCACGATAGGTCCGACGGACATACCCGTGCTGTAACCCCGTTTTCGCATCGCTGGCAGGGCGATTAACCCGAGAGAAACCGTTGCTGCACCGGCAACTCCAGCCATAGCGGCAAAAAGAGCACAAATGATAATTGTACCGACGGCCAACCCTCCGTTTACCGGGCCGGCCCATTTGTGCGCCACATCATACAGGTCATCGGCAATCTCGGAGCGCTGGAGAATACCGCCCATCAGTATAAAAAGCGGGACCGCAATGAGGACCTCCGACCCCATCATCTTCCAGGTTAGTGACGGAACTACATAGAGTGCGTTTAATCCCCACATAAAAATGGTAAAGACCACTCCGACAGCGCCCAAGATAAACGCGAGAGGAATGCCCAAGAACAGCCCAGCTATGAAACAGAAAAACATCAGGATGGTAATGGTCTCTATACCCATGATTACTTAACTTTCACAATGGTGTTGATGTTAGTCGCCAATTTGCAGATTCCTTGCAGTAAAATCAAAGCGGCTGCTAACGGGATAGCGATCTTTATTGGATAAATGGGGGGATCCCAGTAGGTCCCTGCTGTTTCGTTGTTCTGAAATGACTTCATCGCCATCTGCGTGCCCTTGTAAAGCAGGATAGAGCTGAATAACCAGAACGCAATGGACGTGAAACATTCCAGGACGGCTTGGCACCTCCGACTCAGCCGTGTGACAAGAATGTCTATCCGTACGTGCCCGTCTGACTGCAGCGTATAGGCACCTGAAAGCATAAAGGACGCGCCAAAAAGGAACTGTGACATTTCAGGGACCCAGATAATCGGGGAATTAAAAATGTAACGTGCAACCACCCCACCGAAAACGATAAATACCAAGGCCCACGTCATGAAAACGGCTACCCACCCGAAGGCGAGGCTGAGTCCATCAATTGCTCTTAATATGCCTTTCAAAAAATCTCCCTGGATTAAGGAAAGTGATCTTTCCTGGGAATATTAAAATAAAAACCCAAAAAGTTCCCCTTCGAGTTTTAACTCAGCTCTTTATGAGTAAACCATGCCCAGGGAACTGTTTCAGAAGATACCGGTTAGTTTCCCATGTATTTACGGTTTTTTTCCATCCAATCCGTCATGAGTCCAACTGCTTTCTTCGCGCCAGGTCCTTTGCGGGAGACCAGGCCCCAGACCTTCTGTTTTGCGACATTCCATTTCGCCATTTCCCTGGGAGAAAATGTAATCAACTCAACCCCATAATCCTTCTGCATCTTTTCCAGGACCTCGAAGCTGGCAGTTTTTGTGGCTGCAGAAACCTTGAAAGCGATTTCCCAGGCAGCAGTCTCAACAATCTGTTGCAGATCCTCCGGAAGGGACTTCCAGGCATCCAGATTCATGATGATATTGCCGGCGGAAACCATAATGGACGGCGCTATTTCATACTTGGCAACTTCCATCAGTTTCATGTCCCAGTGTGAATCCGGGTCTGCAAAGCTTACTGCATCAATAGTCCCCATGGAGAGTCCGGTGTAGACTTCAGCTAGAGGAAGAAAAACCGGAGACGCACCAAGTTCGGCGAACATTTTTGCCACGAGTCCAGTAGCCCTGATCTTCAGCCCCTTAAAGTCTTCCACCTTGCGGATGGGCTTTTTGGAAATAATCCCGTACCACTCATCGATTAAGGGAGCGACGAAGTAGACGTTTTGTTTCGCATATTCGGCCCTTAACATTTCCAGAAACCCCGTGTTTCTGAAAAAGGCTGCGAATTCACCGAAATTTCTGGGACCTCCCGGAACTCCAAATTCCAGGTATGCCATGGGGATCGTACCTGCGGCATAGGCTCCAGACGAGGCGGACATTTCGAACACCCCCTGTCCCAGCGCCTGCAGGATTTCTCTCGAAGGCGCAAGAGATCCTACGGCAAAGTTTTGAATTTTGATTCTCCCACCGGACATTTTATCCACAAGTCCGATAAAATTGGGGCCAGCCCAGGTTTCTATCGTGCTTCCCGGAACATAGATGTTCTGCAATTTAAAACGATAGGTCTTGCCCGCTTCAGCCAAACCCACATTGGCCATGAGTAGAATCATGGCCACAAAAAATATACACAGCCTGGTTTTTTTGAAATACATGCTCATCTTTGTCTCCTTCTTGACTGAGTTTAAAAAAATTGTTTCATCCCCTGAATTAGGGGAGGGGTTTCGAATAAATTTTACTCAACAGTTCTCCTTGAGCTCCGTTGCTTTGCCTTTGAATCTCCTTCAAAATTCAATCTTCAATAGTCCGACAGGCTGCTAGTTCCCCATATCCTGCAAAGCGAATCGCTGGATCTTTCCGGTGATGGTGCGAGGAATTTCTTGCTCGGTAATGAACTGAATTTTCCGAGGATACTTGTATGCTTCTGTTTTTTCTTTGACAAAATTTTGGATTTCCCGGGCCAATACGTCTGAATTTTCAAATCCGGGCTTCAAAACGACAAATGCCTTGACAACAGTCCCCCTGACGGAATCAGGCGAACCGACCACTGCGGTTTCCAGCACAGAGGGATGCTGGCGTAAGGCTGCCTCCACTTCCCCAGCCGGAATCTTGTATCCCGAACTCACGATCATCTCATCATCTCTGCCTTGAAACCAATAGTAACCGTCTTGGTCTTCCTTGAAGATCAACCCGGTTCTGCTCCATCCATCTGCAACTGCGGCCTGCTGTTTTTCGGGTTTTCGCCAGTACTGGTTTCCCCAAGGAGCACGGATCAGCATCTCACCCTCGGCACCCTTTGGAACATCCGTTAAAGAAGTGTCCACAATCCTGGCCTCTACACCCGGGAGCGGCTTTCCCAGTGAATCCAGTTTGTCATCCGGGGTGGCTTCTGTCGTACTCAGCCAATAGTTGAGTTCTCCAGAACCCATCGTATCGTAAATAGGCATCCCGAAGCGCCGTCTCCACTCTTTTACAATGTCTCCGGGGAGGCTTTCTCCAGCGCTCTGACATACCCGCAGAGAACTAAGATCATACTTCTGCTCTGCGTCCTTGATGCCCAGCATCATACGAAAGGCGGTCGGCACGCAAAAGAGGACGCTGATTTTGTGCTTTGCCACTGTCTCGAACATGAGTTCAGGGTCGAATTGGTCTATCAGGGATACACTGCAGCCGCTGAATCCATGGAAAACGATGAGACTGAATCCGAAGGCAAAGGTGAATGCGGGATGACCGCCGATCACATCATCCGGTTTTAATTGCAGGATGTGCCCGCAATGGCTTTCTATGGTGGAGATCATATCCCCGCCCGTATTGAGGATCCCTTTCGGTTTTCCCGTGGTCCCGGAACTGTAAATGATGCGAATATAGTCGTCTCGATCGGTTTCCTCTTTGAGAATATCGGCCGGTTGATCGGCGACAAGATCATCATAGAAATGGAATCCATCAATGCGAGCGCCGAATATGATTATTTCGCTGACAGTTTTCATTTGATCAAGGCATGCCGACACGTCTTGAAAGTTGTCAGAGCTGACGATCATCGCTTTTGCCTCTGAATCGTTGGCCCGATAGGTTATCTCATCGGCTCTCAGCAGATGGTGCGTCAGGACAGGGATGGCACCGATTCGCCAGCAGGCGAAATAGGCCGTCCATATCTCGGGATTGTTAGTTGAGCGGAGCATAACCCGGTCGTTTTTTTCGATGCCCAAGCCTTTGAGTCCATTGGCAAGCTTGTTGATATGCTTTTGCATGTCCGAATAAGTTATCGTTTGATCCTTGTTATGGATCAGCACCTTGTCGCCTAGGCCAGCCCGGATGTGTCTGTCTATGCAGTAATCTACAATGTTCGCTCCTGAAGGCAACCGCAACTCCGGGAGTGTGAAAATTTTCTCCGGCAAAAAATCTACTGGGGGCAAATAATCCTTTGGAATCGTTGACATGGCTTTTCTCTAAAATTATTTGAAATAGTCAATCTACATAAAGTAAATTCGTTATTTTTGCTAACCAGACAAACTTGGGAATTCCAATTTGCCTGTAGGTCTTCTGGCTTTTGCAAGTAGTCTGCCAAGCCAAATTGATGGTCAGCCTGCTTGTTTCTTGACCATGATCCAGGGAAAATATGCTGCTGCCTGATGACACCTGTGCCAGGAATGACGGGCGTGGCGATGGGATATTGACGGGACTTTATTTGTTGGTGGTATTTGACATGATTATGGCGAATAATCAAGATCTTCTGGGGATCCAGCTCCGTTTTTGATTTCGATGAAGGCTTAGCTCTTTTCAGTCTCGAGCAGACTCAGAGATGGTAATGGTTGGTGATGCTTAATAATGCTGACTTTGCGCAGACAATCTTTTCTTTCCTGGCATCAATCCTGAGGACGGAATCTTTCAACGGGGAGGGCGCGAAAATGCGCCGAGCGGAATATTGCGCCCAGGTATAACCAGGTCATATTTATGAGCAGTTCTGATGACTTATGAATTGTAGGGCGCGAAAATGCGCCCATTTAATGGTAGAAAATCGCTTTCCTTTATCTGGAAATCAAATTCCCGTCCAATGAACTTTTTTTATCCGTTGATATGAAAGTACTTTTTCTTTTTTCTTTTCAGGGTTGAATAATCTATCCCCAGCTTTTCAGCGGCCTTTCTGGACCCGTATTTTTCTATTGACTGTAAAATAACGTCTTTTTCAACATTTTCGATAATCGCTTTTAAATTTTCTGTTTCATATGTCTGTTGTTTATTCAAATGTGTATGTTTGATTATCGTTCCTTGGAGATCATCAATACTGATTTTATCGTTCTCTGATAATATGACCAATCTCTCGATCAGGCTTTTCAGCTCTCTTACATTTCCGGGCCAGTGATAGGCTTCCAGTTTATTGCTGACCTCAATGGAAAAAGATTTTTTCTTATCGTATTTTTTATTGAACTTTTGCAGGTAGAAATAGCAAAGATGAACGATGACTTCTTTTCGCTCTCTGAGAGGTGGGATATGGATCGGTAACATATTGATCCGGAAATATAAATCCTCTCTGAATTTTTCATCTTTTACCATTTGGGCCAGATTATGATTGGTTGCGCATATAATTCGGATATCTAATTTTATTGGTTTTCTGCCGCCGATTCGATATATCTCCCAATCCTGCAGAACCTTTAGAAGCTTGACCTGCAGGGCTAGGGGCAGATCACCGATCTCATCCAAAAAGACAGTCCCTTGACCGGCTGATTCCAAAAGTCCCGACCGCCCTCCTCGTGACGCCCCGGTAAAAGAGCCTTCAATATAACCGAATAATTCTGATTCGAGCAGATTTTCCGGGATTGATCCGCAATTAATATGAACAAAAGGATTGCCCTTCCGATGACTCAGATTATGGATAAGTCTCGCGATCACGTCTTTTCCCACCCCGGATTCACCACTGAGATTCACCACGATATCCGTCTGGGCTATCTTGGAGATTGTCTTCATGATTTTATTCATGGGTGGGCTTTTTATTATGATTTCCTGGTTTGGGAAAATGTTGACCAATTCTTTAAACTCTTCAATATACTCATCCCGCAACGACTTTTTTGATTCATCAAGCAATTCCTGTTGCAGGCTGTTTAATTCATCTAATTCCCGATAATTTGAAAAATACATCATCTTATTTTTAAAATAAATGGGGACCGTGGTGATCAAGAAAACCTTGCCTGTCTTGGCCATATGGATGTCATTGGTGACATACTTATTCAGGACTTTTTTGGCCACCTTTAAAATCAGACCATCTTTTACAAATACATTCGGTTTTTTGTTGACGATGTAGCGTCGGTTAATGCCTGTTATTCTTTCAAGGGCCTTGTTTACATAAAAAATCACTCCATCCCTGCTGCTTAAAGCGATCCCGTCAAAAGAGTTGTCCAGTATATTGACAAAGTCTTTTATCGTAGAAATGTTATTTTGTTCCAGCTGTCTGATGGTAAGTTCTTCAAAATTCATAAAATAGACTCAATTTTTGTCAGGGTATTGAAAAGAGGCGCTGCAGTTTTTACAGGAAAATTATAACTTGTGCAGCGACATAATGATAAGAATTTTGTTTTTTCAAGTCAAGTTGCGTTTTCGCTTCCTATATGACGTAATTTATGTTTTGATAGTAGGTATAAAACATAAATTACGCCAGGAGGATTATGAAAGCACCACCTTTGAAGGAGATCTTTAAAGAATCTAAAGTATTGACTTTGGATCAGGTTTCTAAGATGCGTGAATGTTCGATCAGGACAGTGCAAAGACAATTTGCCGAACTAGCCGTTTATAGAAGTTACAATAAGAACTCTCGCTATTATACCTTGGCTGGTATTCCTAAGTTTAATACCAATGGAATTTGGGGATACCAGGGGATTCTCTTTTCAAAATTCGGAGATCTTCGAAAAACCGTACAGCACTTGATTGCTGACTCCGAATATGGTTTAAGCGGAAATGAAATAGGGGACATTGTTGGACTACAGCCGCGATCATTCATGCAACACTTTCGAGAGATGGACGGCATTTTCCGTGAGAAGTACGGCGGTGTTTACGTCTACTTTTCTGACGACCCGACTATGTACGCGGCTCAAAGCCGCAAACGAAGTCAAATATGTGAAATGCAGAGAATCAGCGATGCGGTTGCTGTAAAATTACTGATAGCTTACATCAAGTACCCGGAATTATCGGCTGAGGAGTTATCGGTTGTGTTGGCGCGCGAAAACCGTTGTCATATTTCTGCGGCTGTCATTGTGAATTTCCTTTTGTTTCATGACCTTTTAAAAAAAACTCCAGATTTACGGCCATAAAGGTACTCTGTGATCTGAAAAAGAGGCAGATTGAGGCGATGAATCCCGGGTCTCTGTTTTCAGAGGTTCCAAAGTTGCTGTTTTATTCTGAAGTCAGATTTTGCACGCAGTGCGGTCGGCGGCTGCATGTCTTAAAGACCCGCAAGCGAACCGTTATTACCTTGAACACCGGGCCGTTCATTGCCCATGAAACCATTTTTGTTTGCCCTGACGATGGAGAAATCCATCGCTGCAAGGATTTGCAACGACTGGTTCCGCACAAGGGCACCTATGGTTACGATGTGTTGGTACATGTTGGAAAATCGTTAATGTTACGTTCTATGAACGAGCAGGCAATCAAAAAAGAGCTTCAATTGAAGGCCATCGACATATCGGTCAGCGAAATCCGTGATTTTTGGATACAAAAAGATCAAACGACTGTATGAGCTGACAGGCAGTAAGCTGTTTTATCAAATCATAAAGCTCTTGAACCGAATTATCGAGGACACAGAGTTGAATTAGGCTGCTGAGCTCCTTTTGAAAAATGAAAAGATATTCAATGAACTCAGAAATGGTTTGCGTATTGCTTTGCCCGATGGCAGACAGGGCCTCAACGACAATGGCGAAGAATGTGATATGAGATCCATTGCCGAAGGGGTCGCTGAATTCGTTGAGAAGTACGATTCGTCACTGGACCAGTCCCATCGGAAAATGATTGAGCAGATCGAAAAATATAATGAAAAGCTGTTTGCCGATCCAATTCCGACTACGGTCGATGGTCAGGTAATCCATGTACAACTCCAACGAACAAATAATATCATGGAGCAGTTTTTCAGGTACTTAAAGAGACTGTTACGCAAAAAGGCTGGCAACATTTCGGTGAAAATATCTTGTCCCGGTTCATTATCAGATACGTTGGAACCTGATCAAAAGGAAATGCATCTCTCAGTTGTTGCATGACCCACTGGGCTGATGGATGATTGGTTACATTGAAATGCCTGATGATCCTTCGCTTGTGATCAATAATGAAGAAAACGTACAGGCTATTGAATTTGATAGTCGGAACAATGAAAAAGTCCATTGCAGAAATTACATCCCGATGATTCCTCAGAAAGGTCATCCATGATTGCTGCTTTTTCTTGTCTGGATTATTTGATCGGGATGCCTTTAAATAGCGGGAAACAGTTGCTTCCAATATCGATGTAAAGCCCAACATCAGGAGTTTTGAGTAAATTCGAGGAGCACCCCAATGGTTTTCTCCAGCCATGCGAAAAATTAGATCTTGAACTTCCCTTTTGATTCTCTTCCTGCCTAGCTTTTTGTTCTTGGTTGATAATTTGGTCCAATGTTTTTTGAAAAGTCGTTTCTGCCAATCAATTACGGTCTCCGGTTTCACAATGATCAGGGAGTCAGTCCATTTTCCCCAAACCTGTCTTAATGCTACCCAGAAGAAGCGGTCGACATCTGTGAGTTTGGGTTTGATATTCTTTGCCAGGTACTTTGCGAGCTGTTGCCTTAATGCTAAGTTTTCCAGCAACAAATCGCTTTTTGATTTGAAAAGAGTCTGGATGGTTTTCAGTAAGGTTGTAAAAAGCCTGATCAAGATTTGATACATTTTTTGGTATGCTCCGTGACAATTTTTATGTTTGAAGCAGGAAATATATCGGGTTTTTCTTGGATAATCAACTGTTACTTGTGATGAATAACCGATTGTAATTATGGGATGATGTAATTATGAGGAGGGACAGGGCTACATTTATGAAATATACGTAATCCTCAAAAACAGGTATTTTTTAATTGTGACTCTTGGCACATTTTGATATTCACAAAGCTTAATAATGTGAAAACAACAAAAAGTCGGGGAACACGACTACGTTTCGCAAAACATACGCATGTACTTATTTTTGTTGCGGAATCCATTTTTGTAAAAAGGTGATTTTACGGTTATGACCGAAAATCCCTGAAAACGCACTTCAATAATTGGTTTTAACTCTCTCAGAATTTAAAATGGCTGCAGTCAAATTAAGTAATGTGGTAAAAAAATATGGTAAAACGGAGGTGGTTCACAGCATCAACCTGGATATTCGAGAAAATGAATTTATCGTTTTTGTTGGACCGTCAGGATGTGGGAAATCGACGACACTTAGGATGATCGCAGGCCTGGAAGAGATTTCAGGTGGAGAGATCAGCATTTCCGGTAAGGTCATCAATGATCTAGCCCCCAAAGACCGGGATATTGCCATGGTCTTTCAGAATTACGCGCTTTATCCACATATGAACGTCTACAATAATATGTCTTTTGGTCTTAAGATCAATAAAGTACCCAAAGCTGAGATTGAAGAGAGGGTGAATGAGGCTGCCAAAATATTGGATATCCAGGAGTATCTGTATAGAAAGCCCTTCGAACTGTCCGGTGGCCAACGTCAACGTGTCGCCATGGGAAGGGCCATTGTCAGAAAACCCTCCATATTCCTCTTTGATGAACCACTTTCCAATCTCGACGCCAAACTCCGAACGCAAATGAGACTGGAGATCAAACAACTCCATAAACGGATTCAGTCAACCATCATCTATGTCACCCATGATCAGGTGGAAGCCATGACCCTGGGAGATCGAATTGTGGTTTTGAAAGACGGATATATTGAGCAGGTGGGTGATCCACTTGACCTTTTTCATCACCCGGCAAACACATTTGTGGCCGGTTTTATTGGAACGCCACCTATGAATCTGGTGGCGGGTCGGATAAGTAAAACCGAAAGCGGCTGTTTTTTGAAATTGGAAGGCGGGGGCAAATTCCCCATTCCGGAGAAGAATGGTGTGAATTTTTCAGATGATCAAAAAGTGGTCATGGGTTTGAGGACAGAGGACATCAAGCCCGACCAAGGAAACGGCCAGTTACCGGAAGAGTGGAAATATGAAGGAACCGTCGAAGTCACCGAACCTTTAGGAAGTGAAACGAATATCCATATGGATTTCGCTGGAGATAAATTTCTGGCCCAGTGTGATGGCAGAATAAAGGTCGATACGGGTGATAAGCTTAAGTTAAGCTTCAATTTAAACCATTTACATATCTTTGATGCACAAACCACCAAGTCGATTTATTAGGCACGTCCTTTGGTCGTTTTATTATACAAACATCACTCAAAAACATTTCTAAATAAGATGAATCAGCCAATCGATCTGTTGGGTACCTCCTTTGATTGCCAGTGTGGCAGGCATCATCAGGTCCCGACGAAACACCTTTTTTATGGGAAAGACGCCCTGTCAAAGCTACCCGAATTTGTAAAATCTGTTGCGGACAGTAAATCTTTCCTGGTACTGGCCGACCAGAGGACCTACAAAGTTGTAGGGCGTCAGGTTGAGGATGACTTGAAAAAAAGTGGTGTAGATGTCCAGCACCTGATTGTCCCGGATTGGGATGGTGAATCTCCAGCAACGGATGAGAAGACCAGGGACTTTTTGCTGGAAAACGCCCCCACTGTTGATTTGTATGTAGCTGTTGGCAGTGGTGTGATGAACGACCTGGGGAAGTGGCTGGCCTACCTGAAAAAAAAGCCCTATGTGTCCGTTGCCACGGCCGCCTCTATGAATGGGTACGCATCGGCCAATGTCTCTGCAACGATGGATGGTTTGAAGGTCCTCTTCCATGCCGAGGCTTGTCAGGCAGTGTTTGCACTCCCGGAAATCATTGAACAGGCCCCCTTTGAATTGACCACTTCGGGTCTGGGGGATGTGCTGGCGAAACCCGTTAGCTCCGCGGATTGGCGGTTGAATCATTTCCTGTTTGACGAGTACTACTGCCAATTCTCGGTCGATCTGCTCAAAGAGCTGGAACCGGTCTATCTGGATAATCCGCAAAAGATAAATGCCAAAGATCCGGATGCCATTGAGGCGCTTTTCAAGGCCCTGTTTTTTTCGAGTGTGGCGATGACCATCACGGGCACTTCTTCTCCCGCGTCAGGTGGGGAACATCTAATTTCTCACACGATCGATATGCTGGCGGGCAGAGACGGCGGGCATCACGATTATCACGGTAGGCAGGTGGGAGTGGGCTCTATTTTTGGGGCCGTTCTCTATGAAAAAGTGTTGTCTATTGATAAACCCGAATTTGGAAAACTCTCCAACCAGATAAATAGCGATTTCTGGGGGTCACTATCACCGGTGATCGAAAAAGAGTACCAAAAGAAGATTCCGAAGCTGGAACTGACTGTTGAGAAGTTGTCAAATCCTGAAAACTGGAATGCGTTGCGGTCGATTTTGAAACAAAACCTTATTCCGGCAGCAAAACTGAAGAACTGCTTAAAAACAGCCGGGGCAGCACACCGCATCAGAGATATTCGCTACAATAACCAGGCGATGGAGAAGGATTTTTTCCTGTCAATCCTGAAAAACGCCCACCAGATGCGAGAACGGTTCACGATACTGGATCTGGCGGCGTTGCTGGGAATTATGCCTGCCCAGGTGGATCAACTGGTTTCAGATTGGATCCTGGACTAATCGTAGGAAACAGGCCTCCGGTTTATAATCCCTCCCTGACCTGGTTCAACAATGGAATCAAAAAATCCAGGTTTGCTGCCTGCAGGGTTGGATCCAGAGGAATCCCAGTGGTATCCAGCCCCCTTATCTGATAGTACTCATCCTTTAACAGCTTTTCATCCGGCACGGTTCCATCAGTTCCTCCCTCTTCAAGGGGCATCAGGATTCTACTTGGCAGTTTATCATCTCTGGCTGTGATACCCATCAGATTATTCAGCGATCTCTTCAAGAGCCAGGAGCGGTGCCCGATATTCATAAATTCCTGCAGTGATAGTCCGAATCCTGTTGCAGCATTAAAGCCGTCCAGTGTGTGCTCAAGCCCGATTGCCCACTGCGCAAAATGGCAGATGCAGATATTGTTTGCCATCAGGCCGATTCCCTCTGAGAGGTAGACCATTTTTGCCTTGCCTTCACTCTCAGTAGCCGGGTACTCATCTTCAAATCCGGCCTGGGGCCAGTAGACAGAGCCCTTTTCTACCGCTTGACAGGAGTGCTGCAGATGACAGGCCCCTCGATTGGACATCATATAGGCCAGCCCTATCCCATGAAATGCCCTGGGGTCATGCATGGGCAATTCCAGTCCTTTGATGGTCACCAAAAATTCCTTTGCATCCGCTGGAAGTTGGTCTGCTAGTGAAGAAGAACCTTCTGCGGCTTTGTCGCCGAAGCCCTGGCGATAAGCGATTTTTTCGATTAGTTGGATAATATCGTCACTGTTTCCCCAATCGAGATCCAACCCGTCCAGGTCATCCTGCGAATAAAATCCTTTCTCTTTGGCCTCCATGATAAAAGCGATGGTTGCGCCACAACTGATTGAGTCCAGTCCCAGGCGGTTGCATAAATCATTCGCTTTGGAGACGGCCTTCAAATCGAGGACCATTACCATTGATCCGAATGTCCCCAATGTTTCAAACTCAGGTCCGGGAGCGGTGCCAACGGCATATTTCCCTTCATTGATGTTGATTTCTGGTTTGCAGGCAATGGGGCAGCCAAAGCACGCTTTGCGTTTTTTCAAAATTGTTTCAGCGATGGTATTCCCGCCCAACTCGTCACCCAATTCATCGACCAGCCCGACTGACCAGTTCTTAATTGGAACATCACCGGTCATCATTCCGATTTCCATCGCCGACGCCGTGCCAACCTGGTTTAAAGACATGGAGACGACGGATTCCCTGGCAGCTTCAAGGGCAGATTTTCGAGCGGCTTTAAAACGGGTTGCATCTGCCAACGGAATTGGCTGATTGCCATCCACAACGATGGCTTTCAGGTTTTTGCTGCCCATGACAGCACCCATGCCAACCCTCCCTAGGTAGTTGGCCTTATCATTACAGATAGCAGCATATTTAACCCGGTTCTCTCCAGCAGGTCCGATGACCAGGGATTTAAGACTTTTGTGGATGGGATATTTTTTGTGAAGCCTGTCGATGGTTTCGAAACTGTCGAGTCCCCACAAATCGGTGGCATTTTTCAGTTCGACGGTGCCATCAAGCAATTGGATAATTGTGGGAGATGCTGCCGCTCCTTTGATAATTATGCCATCCAAGCCATTCTTTTTCAAAACCGACCCAAAGGCACCACCGGATGCCGATTCTCCCCAGATGCCGGTTTGGGGAGATTTTGCACAAACTGTAAAACGGGAAGTTCCTGGAAATCGGGTCCCCACCAATGGACCGGTCATGATAATCATGGGATTTTCAGGAGAGAGCGGATCGATATCCGGGGAGACAAGGTCAAGAAACAGACGGGCGGAAAAAGTACTACCACCAATATACTGTCGATAATATTCAGCATTAACGGGATATTCTTCGATCATCCCATTTGACAGATCGATGATGACGATTTTCAAAAAATTTCCAGACATTTTGCTCCTCTATTTTTTCTTGACGATCAGGTCTTCGTACCCCATCTCTTTCAGAACTATCGGAAATTGTGTGAAGGTTGGCCTGACAACTGGCAGCAATTTTAACATGGCTGTAATTTTCCCTCCCTGCTTGACTTTACCACGGGTGACTGCGGCTATGGGATTCTCAAGTCCATGCCAGAATCTGTGAGAATGATCCGCACTCTGTTTTGACCAGACATCCTCTTTAAGGTCGCAGGGCCCCAGATAGAATGTACCATAGGTTCCTTCCTTGGGTTTATTTCTTAAGTCGATGGTAATTTCACAGTCAGGATCGGTATAGATAAATTTGATGATGATACCGGACTTGGCCATCTTGGGGCCAATCTTTTCGTGACTCAGCACTTTATCTAAGAAGTATCCGTAGATTTCCAAAAGGTGATCAGCATCCCGATAATACTCTCCCATGATCTTTCTCCTTTTATGTTGCGTTCAATTATTCAGGTTTTCTTTGATCAAATCGGCGACCAAAAATGATACTGGCGATGGTGGTTCTTAACATCTGCAGGGTGCCGCCTGCAACGCTCCAGGCCCTGGCGTCTCTCAGCATTCTTTCCAGGGGAAACTCGGTACTATAGCCATATCCGCCAAATATCTGCATGGCCTTGTCTGTCACTTCCTTTACCATTTCATTGGCGAAACATTTGCCCATTGATGCTTCATAAATAGACGGTAATCCGTTTCCAGCACTGCCAACAGCGCGATATACCAATAATTTGGCGGCATCCAGTTTCATTGCCATATCTGCAATCGTAAACTGAATGTCCTGGAATTCACAAATCGGACGGTTAAATGCTGTGCGATCCATGGCATATTTTTTTGCTTCTTCCAGGGCGCCGCCCGCAACTCCCAGGCACATGGCGGAGTTGCCGCATCGTTCGATGTCAAAGGTGAGCATGAGATTTCCAAATTCACCCTGTTTGATCAACAGGTTCTCGCGGGGAACTTTGACATTATCAAAAAACAGGTCACAGGAAGGCATACCCCTCAGTCCCATGAACTCTTCCTGTTTTCCAAAAGTAAAACCGGGGGCCCCTTTTTCGACCAGAATTCCCCCGATTCCTTTGTATCCCTTGATATCGCCGATGCGCGTATAGACCAGATAATGACTGGCTTCCCCACCGCCGGTGATGAAACATTTTCTGCCATTCAGTAGATAATGGTCCCCTTTGTCCTCAACAAATGTTGAAAGTGCCGTTAAGTCCGAACCTGCTTCCGGCTCTGTCATACAGACTGAAACACTATACTCTCCACTACATACGCCTGGTATGATGGTCTTTTTCTGTTCTTCTGATCCGTACATGTCAATCACACGTACCGCCCCCACATTTGACTCAAATACATTGGCTGCAATCATGGGGCTGTATTTGGCAAGTTCTTCGATGGCTAAAATCGCGGTCATGGAATCCTCATCCCCACCACCATATTTTGAAGGCAAGGTCATCCCCAGCAACCCCATTTTTGCATATTTTTGTACTAATTCGGTTGGGATGACGCGGGTTTTGTCGATCTTCGCCGCCAGTTCTTTAAAATTCTCTCTCTTGCCCATATCCCGCAGGCTGTCAAGTAACATCAGCTGCTCTTTGGTGAAACAAAAATCCATGATTTACTCCAGTAATTACAATATTTAATGTTTGATGAGGGTGTTCAGTTTATTCTGTTATTAAGGTCTTAGATTATTTCAGTAATCTCTTTGATCTGGTTGATGTTTTCAAGATTCAGAATCCGGTCGCAAATAACATCGATGGGTTTCTGGTCCCGATTTCCTGAAAATAGTTTCACTTTTTTGATAATATCCTCTGCCTCCATTGGATCCCTGGGGTCACCTTTGGGGATGTCGACCTGTTTCACAATTTTGGAGCCATCAATCAATGTGATCTCTACCCGACTGGACGTTTTTTCCGGATACACTTTCTCCAACGTTTCATCCGCATGGATTTCCACCTTGTTTGAGAGCGCTATCAAACCGGGATCGGATATTCGTTTTTCTGTCAGTTGTTTGGCTGCAAGTTCACCATCTGTCAGGCAGACTGCGACGACATAGGGAATCGAAAACTGAGCTGAAACAAATGAACTATCAACGGTAACCCCCTTTCCCACTGCCAGTTTAGCGATGCCATAGGTATGGACATCAATCTTTTTAATATCACGAAGGTCTAACTGTTTTTCTGCCTGGATTTCGAGCGTGGCCTGGGCAGCGCCATGTGTATGGCGGCAGGCTGTATAGGGCTTGAAATAGACATCTGAGATGGAATAGTGATCCCCCAGTCCGTCAATCAGTTTTTCCAGTTTTGGTGCCGCTGCCGTTGTGATGACGGCAAATCCGCCATTCAGTTCGGACCCTTCAATAATATACGGGGCTCCTGTGACACCTGAAGCTGCCAGACCGGCTGCCATCAAACCAGCACTGGCGGCCTGTCCGCCCTGGACAATTTTAATAGTGTATCCACCCATCAGGTTTTCAGCTGTTGAGATGGGCATCACATAAGCGGCATTTCCAACGGCTGAAGCCATTTGTTCTGCACTGAACCCTTTCAATCTACCCGCCGCCACCGCAGCACCGAATGTTCCACAGGTGCCGGTGGGAAGAAAACCTGAAAGTGTGTGCCAGGGATGCATGGCCGCTGATGGTCGATTGGCTGCTTCATAACCAGCCACGATGGCCTCAATAATCCGCTTCCCGTTCAGATTCAAATCTTCTGCCACTCCCAGAGCCGCAGGAATAACGGCTGTCCCCGGATGATTTCCACCAAAGCGCACGCCATCCTGTGATTCTATGGCTTCTGCAGTGGTGCCGTTAATAAAGGCAGCGTTGTGCAGATCGGTTTTAAAATCGCAGCCCAGGACCGATATCCGGCCTTGAGTTCCCAAAGACTTAATGTAGGAGATAACACCCGCTACCGCTTCCAGTTCCAGTGACCCGTAAACATTTGCCACAAAGTCAAGCACACATAACTTTGCCATCAAAATGGTTTCTGGCGGCAGACTTTCATATGATACCTTCGAGCAAAATTGAGCTAGTTTTTTTGTATAGTCCATATTTCCTCTTTTATACATACCCTTTTTTTTCGTAGATGCTGATCATACGGCCCGGATCAAGCACCTCTCTGATTATTTTCAGCTCTGCACTGGTTGGCGGTTCGGTTTCATGGACGTCATCAGCCACTTTAAGCTCCCAGGGTGTCGCATCCAGGATCTCTTCGATTGAATTTCCGGGATGAAAGGACTCCAGGTAGGCCTCACAGGTATCGCTGTCAAACCTGAGAACGGCTTTGTTTGTTATCAGGACTTGTGGACCTGTATTTGGCGGCAGGCCCCACTTTTCTCGGGATCCTGGACCATCAATATAGCCAGGAGTAGTGATGAAATCGACTTTTTCCGCTAATCGTCGTTTGTCATGGAGGGCGATGATCAGTGTTTTTTTGGCCATTGCCCCAATGGGATTCGCCCCACCGCTACCCGGTAATCGGCTTTTGGGGTGATCATAATCTCCAATCACAGTGGTATTGATATTCCCGTATTTGTCGACCTGGCTTCCGGACAAAAACCCAACGTCCACCCAGCCTGCCTGCAGGAACATCCCCATAATTTCAACCAGACCGCCAATCATGGCAGCCCCTGGATTCAGGCAGGGGTCTCCCACGGACAGCGCTGTTCGTTTGGGTTGGGCATCGATGACTCCGGATTCCTGCATCATGGTGGCGTTCGGTGCATGTATGTGTTTGGCGATATTCGCTGACATGGTGGGAAATCCGGTACCAATAATGACCAGGTCATTATCTTCTATTTCCCTGGATCCGCAGCAGGCCATTAGCTCAGGTTTAATATAGTCGTTTCCCGGGGTTGTCATTTTTATACTCCATTCATGTCATCAGTTATTAGTCACTCGGTTTTGGTCTTCAGCTGTCAGTTTCTTGGTTAATATGCATAACTGACAGGGTATCCGTAATCGAATTCGGCCTGCAGTTTGGTAAAAGTCTGATAGCCCAGTTTTTTTATATAATGTTCGGTATAAGCCGTACGATCTTCAAGATCAAAGACCCATTCTTTTAAAAAATCTTTAAAGCCCGCTTCGGTGTTGGAGGCTTGCTGGTAAAGATAGCCAAACCCAAAATCGGTATCGTAGAATCCGGGGGTATATCCGGGATGAGCCCCAAACGGTTCCTCCACAACAGCCACAACTTTTGGGGCTGGCACAATCGTGCGGGATGGATCTTTACCAATTGTCTCACGGCTAACGAGTCGTTCGCAGAAAACAATCACTTTTTTTGAGGCATTCGCCCCGTACTGGCAATCACCGCCTATTCCCCATATCTGTGCGTTTCCCGATTCATCAGCCTGCTGAACATGGATGATTCCCACATCCGGGTTTAGAGCAGGCACCAGCAGGGTGGGTTTTCCATCAAACGGAGAATCGATCAGCTTGAACTTGTTCTCACCCATAAATGATTTGACATTTAACAGGTCTGATCCAAGCATGTCCTTGACTGGCACAAAGGGCATTCCCATAGCGCCTGCCAGGAACATCATTGGTAGAGAGAGGTTGGAATATTCTTCTACTTCAATCTTATGGGGGATCCCTTTTTCCAGGGATCTTCTGTAGCAGCGACCCAGTCCGTATACCCCAAGCGACAGGAATGTGGCGATAAAGCGTTTCACACAACCCGCGCCAATCAGCATATCAAAATCATCTGCTGCATTACTGCGGGTGATGGTCAGGTCATTGATCCCCTGCCTGATAATCTCATGAATCGCGGAAAAGGGAGATCGGCAGATATATCCGCCAATAAACAGGAAATCTCCGCTTTTAACGTGTGTTGATATCGCCTCTCTGGCTGTCATTACTTTGTTCATACTGATCATCTCCTGATGTCAAAACCCTTAAATCTCGAAAACAGTTCGCTTTATGATTTCATCCTGCGCAATATCGCTCAAATTGACAAAAGTTCCTGAGTAGCCACTGATTCTGACAATGAGATCGCGATATGTGTCTACATCCTTTTGCGCGGCTAGAAGCGTTTCCGTATCCACCATATTGAATTGAACCTGGACCCCACCGATTTCATAATAGGCTTTTACCAGATTCATTAAATTCTCACTCTTGACGGTTTTCCCCTGGAATCTCATGTTCAGGTTTGTGCCGTTGGTTATTCTTTTCAGTGGCAGTTTGGCCACCGAATTCATAATGGCGGTAGGCCCTTCCAAAGTTGAACCGTTACTGGGAGTGACCCCGTTCCCGAAGACATCACCAGCGAACCTGCCATCCGGTGTGGCGCCTGTGAAAGCACCCATCGTAATATGAAAACCGACAGAAAAAATCCCGGGCCAGAAAGCGCCACCTCGATAGTTCTCATACCCGCTTAGAATATCACAAAAATGATTGGCTACCTTAATGGCCATTTCATCTGCTTCATCATGGTCATTGCCATATTTGGCGACTTTTGTGAGCAGATATTTCTGCTTATCTTCATGATCCATCCAATCATTTGCCAGCCAATCAGCCAAATCACCGATAGAGAATTTTTTATCCTCAAACACTGCTTTCTTCACTGCATAGAGGCTGTCTGCCGTATTGGAAAAGCCCATGAATTGCACCCCGGTTGAGTTGTACACAGCGCCACCCCTGGTCAGGTCCACTCCTTTTTCCATGGGACCGTCAATCATGGATGAGGCGAATGGTGAGGGCACATGCTGAGCAATAGCACTGTCCAGGCAGGTAATTCCCCGCACCATCTGGTTCATGAAATGCTTTATCTGCACATCATATCGGTCCCAGACCTCTGCAAAGGATTGAAAGCCGGCCGGATCTCCGGTTTCAACGCCGGAAAGATAGCCAAAAATATTATCAATCCCGTTGGCCAAAGCCAATTCCAGGCATTTGAGGCCATTAAACTGAACAGCAAATGTGGAGCCGAACGTTTTCCCCTGGGCATTTGGTTCCAGGCATCCAACAACACCATAGTCTCTGGCGTCTTCAAGGGTATGGCCCGCTTCCATTAACGAGGGGACGATCGACTCATCATTGAAAAGGTGCAGCAACAACCCATCTTTTGCATACTTTACAGCCGTGAGAAAAAATTCATCTGAGGATTTGCTGCTTAATCTGACACCAAAATTCGGTTGGACTGTGCGGATATCAGCGTAAGCCTCCAGAGCAATCAGACTTAACTCATTGGTTGCGTCTTCTCCGTCAATTCCCAGGCCGCCAACAGTCACGTTTTGTGTGGTTTTACCTTCTGTTCCCTCTCCGCCAGGGATATACGCCTCTTCTAAAACATTCCAGATCTCGTTCGTTTTCAGGTAGAGGAGGGAAATCAATTCTTTGGCCTTTGCAGGGGTGATCAAGCCACTATCCAGATCTTTTTTATAAAATGGATAGAGAAGCTGATCGATACGGCCCAACGAGATTGAATTACCACCCGATTCAATTTGGGCGATCAAATGGATGAAGTAGAATGATTGGACTGCTTCGTGAAAGGTTGAGGCTGGATGTTCAGGGACCCTGCTGCAGATCTCAGCGATATCCCTTAGCTCTGCCGCCCGGGTCTGATCCTGCTCCTTGGCAGCCATCTCTTCAGCCACTTTTGAGTAACGCCTGGCGAACTGAATGGCTGCATTCAGAGACCGGATCATTGCCTGGTAGAAAGCCCCTTTGTCACTGTTTCTATCCGTGTCATCCAGGTGATCATATTTTTTCTGAGCGTTTTCGATCACGACTGATAATCCAGAAGTAAGCACCTGATGATGGTTCATCGTGAAATGACCGATCCCATAAGTAATTTCAAGCATGAAGGTGAAGATATATTTGTCAATGTCTTCCATTACATCATCGGGCAGCTGTGCTTCAAAATAGTCTTCAGCGGTTTTTCCTTCCCAGAAGGGAACGACATTCTCTTGGATTTCACGCTTCTCATCCTCTGAGATCAGGGCTCTTTGAACTTCCCTTTTGTCAAAATTGTCCACGTCACCCTCAATCCATCTGATTTTATTCTCCGGAAAAAGAGGGGCGCCTTTCAGTTTTGATGTACGGCAACCGACGACCAGTTCATTGTCCCGAATGATGACGCTGATATGCTTCAGAATATTTTCAAATGCCAGGCTCATCCGGGTGAGAGGATTCTGGTCCCAGTTCTCAGCCATGGAACGGGTTAGATAGCGAGCCCTTTCAACACATACTTCCTGGGGTGCTCGAATTATCCTGTCTCTGAGTTTGGCGACTCTGGTACCTGAATTGGCTAAAGGTGAGGCTAGTTGAACTCCCATCTCAATCCCCTGTTGTTAGTGATAAGCTATACTTTGATATCCATATGGTTTAACAGAATCATATCCCGGATTCCTTTGGGCAGATTCCGGTTTAAAAAAAGGAAAAAAGTACTCATGAAATCCACCTGGTTGTGAAGTTTCGGATTATCCGATTTCAGCACCTTCAGGATTTTCTTAGCGGCATCTGAAGGGGTGGTTGATCCTTTAATCAATTCATTGTCCCGATCGATAAATCTTTTTGCGCGTTCCCGGTACGGAGAACCTTCTGGCGGGACTTGATGAATTTCTGATGCAAAGTTGGTTGATACCTGGGCCGGTTGGATAATCGCCATTTTGATTCCAAACGGTTTGACCTCAAACTGAATCGATTGGACCAATCCCTCAATGGCGAATTTGGTTGCAGAATAGATTGATTCAAATGGAAAAGGAACCTGACCGACTAGGGAAGACATGGCAACCAGTTTTCCTTTCCGCTGCTCCCTCATACAAGGAATAAATGCCTGAAAAATGGCGGATGCGCCTAAGACGTTTATCTCAAAACAGTTTTTGGCAGCTTCCAGATCCACCTCTTCAAAGGGCCCAAAAAAACCGATGCCTACATTGGATAGAACTGTATCAACTTTCCCAAATTTAGCAAGAACCTTGTCACGAAATACTGAAACCCCTTTGCGGTCTTTGATATCAAGGGTTTCCAGATAGTGTGTTCCGCCAATGGTGTCCAATTCTTGCCGAAGTGCTTCTATGCTCTGGGCGTCCATATCAAATCCGGCAATGCTATCTCCGGATTTGGCCAACATTATTGCGACCTCTTTGCCCATACCCTGGGCCAATCCTGTAATGACGATTACCTCACCCATGTTTTCTCCTGTATTAAGTTAGCTGCTGAATCCGCTACAGATCCATCGGACTGAAGCGTGTCATAAGGAATAATTGCAAAACGACTAATACGGGGCCTGTCCTCAAACCCTTGTTCATCCCTTGTCATACAGCTCACCTAGTTGCTGCATGGATGCCTTGAAATCCGGATACTGGAGTTGAAAACCACTCTCCTCCAGTTTTCTGTTATCCACTACATAGTCATAATAGAGATACTTCACCGCCTCGTACTCAAGATCGGGAATTTTCCCTTTTAAACCAGAGAATATCCCATCAATCAGAGCTATTAGTTTCACCAAACTCAGTGGGAGGTGCAGCGCTGGGATTTTAGTGCCATATGTCTGGGCTGCAAGCACCAGGGCCTCCTCAAGTGTCGGATTGGTGTTTTCGGAAATATTAAACACCTCTCCAATAATCCCGTCTTTTAATGATAAGTGTTCCACAGCCCTGGCAACATCTTCGGCTCTGATGTTGGACAACAGCTGTTTGCCAGTTCCAGGTATCGCTGAAATGGAGGATGGGCGTGAAAAGGCTTTACCCGCACCATCAGTACATCTTGGCCCATAAACAGTACACGGGCGTATGATAACGGCAGGAAGACCCTCTTCAATTCTTTGGAACACAATATTTTCGCCCTCTGCCTTGCTTTTTCCATAGTCATTCTCAGGATGCCTTTCATCGGTTTCTCGATAGGGGGTTCCTGAATAGTACCCGTAAACCGATGTTGAGGTGACATGCACAAAGCTTTTTACTTTTTTCTCCAGCGCCAGTTTGGTGATATGACCGACACCCTCTACATTAGTCGGATGAAGATCCTTATAGGGCGTTGTCAAATTACAGATGGCACCTAAATGAAAAACTCTGTCAACATCTCCCTCAAATAGCTGGGGTAGCGATTCCGGCTTGGTTAGATCAGCTGCGACATATTTAACCCCTAATTGTTCAAAAAATGAGATATCGCTTCTCGGTCGAGCGGTCGCTCTGACCCGGACGCCCTTTTGTGCTAAATGCGCCACGACATGGCTTCCCATAAAACCGGCGGCGCCGGTTACCAACGAGATTCCTGAAAATTCCATAATTAATCCCCTTCTTGTGAAATTTTTACGATTTTAT